>Ga0209709_10000372_pt1 | contig 42542 bp, 49 predicted proteins | sample ArcticOcean_MG_C_2_FD_187435 | JGI IMG/M metagenome (GOLD analysis project Ga0209709, IMG submission 187435) | Marine microbial communities from western Arctic Ocean - ArcticOcean_MG_CB4_136 (SPAdes) (version 2) | ecosystem: Environmental > Aquatic > Marine > Oceanic | place: Arctic Ocean... | reverse complement strand
AAATTACCCCATAATGTTTTGTTGGTGTCCCAAAGACTTCTTTTGGACCAGTGAACCGCAGGTACAAAAGTAATTTTTAAATCATTTACTTTTATTTCGTCATACCAATCCATTTCATTTACGTCTTTGAAACCATTTCTTGTAAAATATTTTCCAAGTTTAAGAGGAGCTAAAACTTTCGCTTTTTTGTAAGGAAATCTTTGTATGGTTCTAGTGCTTAAGTGATCGTAATGATTATGAGTTAATAAAAATAAATTTACCTCAGGAATCTCTTTTAGATTAATTGCGGGGTCTACAAATCTTTTAGGACCAAAGATTAAAGGTCCTGTATTTTTTTCAAAAACAGGATCTGTAATGATAGTAGTATTGCCAAGTTTAATTAGAAATGTGGCATGCCCTATCCAGGCTATATAATCTTCATTTTTATAATTCTTAATATTTTCTAAAACTTCTTTTCTATTAATGACATGTGATGGTGGCACATTCATATCAAGTTTTTTTTTCTCTTCTTTAAATACCTTAAAGCTCCAATTAAAAGAAGAATCCCTAACAGGAGAACCTTCGGGATTTCTAAAGGATCCGTCGGGCAAATGATGATAAGGTAAATCTTTCATAGTTTTAGCAAAAGTATTATAGTTAAATAAAAAAAAATAACTAATAATGATACTACAATTTTTTTTTCATGAATAAAAAAATAAGATTATATTTTTCTGACAAAATTCAAAGCCATTTAATAGCACATCTTTTAAAAGAGCAATATCATTATTTAAAAGATGTTATGAGACTAAAAGAGGGGGATACATTCTCTGTTTTTAATAATCAAGGAGAATGGAAAGCTAGTATTCAGAATTATGAAAAACAATCTGTTAAAATAAAAATATTAGAAAAATTAAGAGACAAAAAAAATGAAAAGAACATTTGGCTTGCTTTTACACCAATCAAACAAAACCCTTTAAATTTTATAATTCAAAAAGGAACTGAATTAGGTGTTCAAAAATTTATTCCTATTTTATCAGAAAGAACAGCGGTGAAAAATATTAACATTGAACGTGTTAAAAAAATTATTATAGAATCTGCTGAACAGTCAAATCGGATTTCAATTCCAGAAGTCACTACATTGGAAACATTAAAAAAATTTATATCCAACTTCCCGGAAAAAGGATGTTTAGTCTTTTGTGATATTAATTGTGATCAAAGTAACATTAAAAAAATTTTATCTAAAAAAGATCCAAAACCTACTTGTATTCTTATCGGACCCGAAGGTGATTTTTCTGAAAATGAAAGGAAGTTAATAGTTGAACTAAAACAATCTCAATCTATATCATTAGCAGAAAATATATTAAGATCTGATACCGCTGCAGTTGCAGCACTAACTTTAGTAAACTATCACTTGAATCTAAGTTGAATTTTAAAACTGCATCAAGTTGACACAGCAATTGCATAATTTTTTAGGAGAATCTTGTGACAATTATTTTCATTTACAATTGATAACATTGTTATAAAAAGCAAAAGGTTGTAAAAGTACATTTATATTAAACAGTTTTAACAAAGGAATTTAAACAAGTGTTTGTAGCAATTATTTTTTTCTTAATTATTATCGCTTCAGTAATCTTTCATATATGGAGCCCATGGTGGTGGACACCTGTGGCTTCAAATTGGGGAAATATTGATAGCACTATTGAACTTACATTTTGGATTACTGGCTCTGTGTTTGTTGCGGTGTGTTCATTTATGTCATATTGCGTGTGGAGATATAGATATAGACCAGATAGAAAAGCAGAATATAAACCTGAAGATAAAAAATTAGAAATTAGGTTGACTGCGCTCACTGCTTTAGGAGTTATAGCATTATTAGCTCCTGGATTAGTTGTATGGAACAAATACGTTACTGTTCCAGAAAATGCTCTCAAGATAGAGGTGGTGGCATATCAGTGGGGATGGAATTACAGATTACCTGGTGATGATGGAATTTTGGGAACAACAAATATTTCCTTAATTAATGATGAAAATCCTTATGGTTTAAATCCCGAAGACCCAAACAGTAAAGATGATATTATAGTAATGGATGCAGATCTACATTTAGAACTTAACCAACCTGTTAAAGTAGAGCTTCGATCATACGATGTTTTGCATAATTTTTATGTTCCGCAATTTAGAGCTAAGATGGATACACTTCCAGGAATTGTAACTTTTTATTGGTTTACTCCAACTAGAACAGGAGATTTTGAAGTTCTATGTGCAGAATATTGTGGAACAGGGCACTATGCTATGAGAGGAAAAGTTTTAGTTGATGAAAAAACAGATTACACAAATTGGTTAGCAAAACAAATTACTCACGAAAAAATGCTTGCTCAGAATAAGGAAAATAAAAAATTATTAATAGCAGAAATTAAAAACTAAGGAGATAAATATGGACGAAGAAAATAATAATAGTAAAATAGAAACTAAAGCAGCAGATTCTTCATCAGGTAGCTATGTAACGCCTGCAAATAGTACTCCTGTTAGCGAAATTCCAGAACAAGAATTGTATCACGCAAAAAGTTTTTGGACACGTTGGGTTTTTTGTCAAGATGCAAAAGTAATTGGAGTTCAATATGCTTTAACAGCAACAGCTGTTGGCTTAATAGGTTTAGTTCTATCATGGGGAATGAGATTGCAGCTAGGTTTTCCTGAAACATTTTCTTTCTTGGGTCCAGCCACTTATTATCAATCGGTTACTATGCACGGAATGATCATGGTAGTTTACTTGCTTACCGCATTATTTTTAGGTGGTTTTGGTAATTATTTAATTCCATTAATGGTTGGAGCAAGAGACATGGTTTTCCCTTACTTAAACATGGTTAGTTTTTGGATGTTTCTTATTGCGGTTTTAGTTTTAATTTCTAGCTTCTTTGTGCCCGGGGGACCCACAGGGGCGGGTTGGACTTTATATCCACCGCAGGCAATTTTACCTGGAACTCCTGGTTCTGAGATGGGAATAGTTTTAATGTTAGTGTCTTTATCACTTTTTGTAATTGGTTTTACAATGGGTGGTTTGAATTATGTAATTACAATTTTACAAGCACGAACTCGTGGCATGACGCTGATGCGTATGCCTCTTACGATTTGGGGAATTTTTACAGCTACTGTTCTAGCTCTACTAGCTTTTCCAGCTCTTTTTGTAGCTTGTATAATGATGACATTAGATAATTTATTAGGAACAAGTTTTTTTATGCCAGAAATATTTACGATGGGTGAACAATTAGGAACAACTGGTGGAAGCCCAATTTTATTTCAACATTTATTCTGGTTTTTTGGTCATCCGGAAGTTTATATTGTAGCTCTTCCTGCTTTTGGAATAGTGTCAGACCTTATTTCGGTACATGCAAGAAAAAATATATTTGGTTATAGAATGATGGTTTGGGCAATTGTAATTATTGGAGCTTTAAGTTTTGTAGTTTGGGCTCACCATATGTATGTGAGTGGGATGAACCCATATTTTGGCTTCTTTTTTGCTACCACTACATTAATCATTGCAGTACCTACAGCAATTAAAGTTTATAATTGGGTTCTGACTTTGTGGAGAGGAAATATTCACCTTACAATTCCAATGCTTTTTTCACTAGGTTTTATTGTAACTTTTGTTAATGGAGGAATTACAGGTTTATTCCTTGGAAACGTAATTATAGATATTCCATTGTCTGATACTTATTTTGTTGTTGCTCATTTTCACATGGTTATGGGAATAGCTCCACTTATGGTAATTTTTGGAGCAATCTATCATTGGTTCCCACTAATATCTGGAAGGCATTTAAACCAAACATTAGGAAAAATACACTTCTGGATTTCTTTTGTAGGAGCTTATGCAATTTATTTCCCAATGCATTATTTGGGTTTCATAGGAGTGCCACGTAGATATTATGAAATGTATGATAGTCCTTACATGACAACTGGGGTTGGATTAAATCAGTTTATAACAGTAGCAGCATTAATTGTTGGATTTACTCAAATTTTATTTTTATACAACATTATTCATAGTGCGTTTTATGGAGAAAAATCTGAAAAAAATCCATGGAAAGCAAACTCTTTAGAATGGCACACTCCAGAAATGCCTCCAGCGCATGGAAACTTTGGAAAAGATTTACCTGTTGTCTATCGTTGGCCATACGATTTTAGTGTACCTGGAATAGACAGAGAATACATTCCGCAACATGTTTCTCCGAGTGAAGTTCCAACAGCGAAGGTTGAAAAAACGTGAAAAAAAAAGAAGAAAGTTTTTTTAAATTAATTACCCAAAAACCTTGGGAAGCTTCACAGGCCATTTTAGACAATGAGCATGATGGTAAAACTTTAACTGATAGCAAAGCTAGACTTGGTGTCAGAACAGTAATGGTGGTAAGTACTGTTATCTTTTCATTATTTGTTGTCTCTTATTCAGACAGAATGCTAGTACATGACTGGAGAAGCTTGTCAGAGCCATGGCTACTTTGGGTTAATACTATAATGTTAATTTTAACAAGCATTGTTTTTCATAGAACTAAAATTTTAGCTGAAAAAAATGAGATTGAAAAAGTAAAGAATAGTTTACTAGTAGTTGGTTTTTTAACGTTTGCGTTCATTACGGGACAATTATTAGTTTGGCAACATTTTGTTAATTTAGGACAGTATGCCTCAACCAATCCCGCAAATGCCTTTTTTTATGTTCTTACTGCATTACATGGTCTTCATATACTGGGTGGATTATATTTTTGGGCAAGAGTAACAACGCAGTTATTTAAAGAAAACTACAATATTTCAAAAACTAAAGAAAATATTGAGCTATGTGCTATGTACTGGCATTTTTTACTTATAGTTTGGTTTGTTTTGTTTGGTTTAATGGTATCAACGTAATAGAAAGAACATAATGAGTGAATTAGATATTTCAAAACTTCCAAAAGGCGGAAAAGGCTTTGTGCACGACTTTGCGGCTGATCAAACAACTTTCAAAGGAGTTCCCTGGGGTAAAGCAATGATGTGGATTTTCTTATTGAGCGATACATTTATTTTCAGTTGTTTTTTAATTTCTTTAATGACAGCCAGATCCTCGACAATAGCAGAGTGGCCATATCCTAGTGAAGTTTTTGGATTAACAGTTTTTGGAGTAGAAGTCCCTTTGCTGCTCATAGCAATTATGACTTTTGTATTAATTACAAGTAGTGGAACAATGGCACTTGCAGTTAAGTATGGTTATGAAAGAAACAGAAAAATGTGTGCGTGGCTTATACTAGCTACCGCTATTGGCGGACTCACGTTTGTTGGGATGCAAGCTTTTGAGTGGTCAAAATTAATTTTTCATGACGGTATAAGACCTTGGAGTAATCCTTTTGGAGCTGCCCAATTTGGATCTTTCTTTTTTATGATTACGGGATTTCATGGCACACACGTATCTATTGGAGTAATTTTTTTATTTATTTTTGCTAGAAAAACTTTTAGAGGTGATTTTGACACTGGTAGAAGAGGTCATTTTACAAGCATGAAATCTGACTATAAAGCTATAGAAATCTTAGGACTGTATTGGCATTTTGTTGACTTAGTATGGGTATTTATTTTTGCATTTTTCTATCTTTGGTAAAAAATATGGAACAAAATAATAAAAAGGCAACAACACATAGCATTGGAATATATCTTTGGATTTGGGGGCTATTATTTGTATTTAGTACATTTTCATACCTAGTTGATTGGTATAATTTTCAAGGGCTTCTTAGATGGTCTTTAATTATATTTTTTATGCTTGTTAAAGCGGGATTAATAATGGCAATATTTATGCATCTATACTGGGAGAGATGGGCTATTGTTAATGTTCTTTTATGGCCAATGACTGCTATTATGGTTTTTGTTGCTATAATGACAGCAGAGTCACAGTATACTTTTTTCACACGTGCCTTATTTTTTGTAACGGGTGGATAAACCCAAAAATATTTTAAGTTTTTTAAATGTTAAACACTAAATCAAAAAAACTAAAATTAGACTATTTTAGTTATACAAAGGCTTTTTTTAATTTAATGAAGCCGCGAGTAATGTCATTAGTAATTTTTACTTGTGCAGTTGGATTGCTAATAGCTCCAAACAAAATTAATTTTTTTGATGCAATGTTTTCTCTTATTGCTGTAGCTTTAGGATCTGGTGCTGCTGGAGCATTAAATATGTGGTACGAATCTGATTTAGATTCAGTAATGACCAGAACATGTCTTAGACCCATTCCTGCTGGAAAATTAACAAGAAATCAAGCGCTGATATTTGGAGTTTTGTCTTCAATTTTTTCTGTGACTGCTCTTTATTTATTTTCGAATTTAGTTGCAGCCGCTACATTAATTATAACAATTTTATTTTACGTTTTTGTATATACAATTTGGCTTAAAAGAAAAACACCACAAAATATTGTTATAGGAGGTGCCGCAGGAGCTTTACCACCTATAATAGGTTGGGCAATAGCAACAAATGGAATATCACTTGAACCAATAATACTATTTTTAATCATATTTATATGGACACCATCCCATTTTTGGGCACTAAGTTTGTATAAATCAGAAGATTACAGAAAAGCTAAAATACCCATGTTACCCATAACGTCGGGTGTTAAAACAACAAAGCTTAATATATTTGTATACTCTGTTGTTTTGTTTCCCATTGCCATGCTACCATTTGTTCTAAACTATTCTGGATTTACTTATTTAGCATTCTCCGCACCACTCAGTGGATATTATGTTTATATTTCATACAAACTGCTTAAAGCAAAAAATTCAACAAAAGAAAAAAAATTAGCTACAAAACTTTTTGCTTATTCAATATTATACCTTTTTGTGATTTTTGCATTTATTTTAATAGATAAAGTTATATAAATTTATTAATTCAAAATGATTTTAAAAAAAAAATTTATTTTTATAGTTTTCTTTATTTTAATTTCTATTTTATTATTATATTTTTTAATATTTTCGTTTCAAAAAAAAAGTGACGAAAGTAAAGCTAAAGCAAAAATGTCTATAACGATCAATTTGCTTACTAGTGTGCACCCAAAATTATCTTGGACCTTTATACCAGTAAAACCAAAAATTGAAGTAACACCAGGACAAGTAACCATAGTTGAGTATACCGTTGAAAATAATAGTAAAAAAAGTGAGACTGGAATTGCAACTTTTTCTTATTATCCAAGAGAATTTGGAGATTATATCGTCAAAATGAATTGCTTTTGTTATGATGCACAAAATTTAAAACCAAATGAAAAAAGTAGCTATTCATTAGTTATGTTAATCGACCCAGCAGTGACAAAAAATAACAAGACAAAAAACACTAAAGAGATTACTATGCAATTTACCTTTTTTGATTACAAAGATTATAAAGACAAAGGCAGCTAAAACAATTATGGAAACTTTACTATTTAAAACTGATAAAATTAATTATCTTTGTACAGTTTGTGTAACAGACAATAATGGTGGAAAAATAGCGCTTACTATCATTGTTTCATCCTTTCTCCTTTTGGGGTTAGCAAACTGGGCTTGGAAGAAATATTCAACAAATAAGAAACAAATTACCCAACAAAAATAATCTCAATACCAGATATTCAAAGGTTTTGCCTAGATAATATCAAAATTCTATATTATTAAAAGGCATGGAATATATAAGCACAAGAAACTCAAAAAAAATATTTTCATTTAAAGATGTTTTTTTAAAAGGTTTAGCAGAAGATGGAGGGCTTTTTGTTCCTAAAAAAGTCCCACATTTTAGTTTAAATGAATTTAAAGATTTAAAAAATCTTTCTTATATTGATTTAGCCACAGAGATAATCTTTAAATTCTGTAGTGATGAATTTAAAAAAAAAGAGATAAATAAAATACTAAAAAAATCTTATAAAAATTTTAGAACTAAAGATGTTGTGGCAATGAAAAAAATTGGGAAAATAGATATATTAGAACTATTCCATGGCCCAACGTTGGCTTTTAAAGATATAGCTATGCAAGTTATAGGAAATATGTATGAAAAAATTTTAAAAGAAAATAATTTAAAAATAAATATTGTTGTAGCAACATCTGGCGACACAGGTGCAGCAGCAATTAGTGCAATTAAAGACAGAGATAATATGAAAATATTTGTTCTTCACCCAGAAAATAAAATATCTGAGGTTCAAAGAAAGTTTATGACAACTGTAAAATCAAAAAATGTTTTTAATATTTCATTATCCAGTAATTTTGATGAGTGTCAAAAGTTTGTCAAACAAATGTTTGCTGATAAAAAATTCTCAAATTCTATAAATATGTCTGGTGTAAATTCTATAAATTGGGCGAGGATTGTAATTCAAATTGTATATTATTTTTTTTCATATTTAAAAATAGAAAAAAATAGAAAAAAAATTAATTTTTCAGTCCCAACTGGAAACTTTGGCGACGTTTATGCTGGTTATATTGCTAAAAAAATGGGACTACCCATAAATAAGCTTATCATTTCTACTAATGACAATGACATTTTAAAAAGAGTAATTAAAACTGGGTTTTATAAACCTTCAAAAGTTAAACACACAGTTTCACCAAGTATGGATATTCAGGTTGCAAGCAATTTTGAGAGATTGATTTTTGATACTTGTGAGTGCGACTCGGTCAAAACATTAAAACTAATGAATAATCTAAATAATCATGGAGAGCTAAAAATTGAAAAAAAAGATCTAAAAAAAATAAATAAAGATTTTACTTCTGAAAGTTTGTCTGAAAAAGAAACCAAGAGTATAATAAAAAAAATTTATAAAAATCATAAAATATTAATAGATCCACACACTGCTGTAGCCATCGGAGCGGTTGATAAAGTTGTTTTAAAAGGAAGAACAATAGTTTTGTCAACAGCGCACCCTGCAAAATTTTCAAAAGTAGTTTTAAACGAAACTGGCATAAAGTCAGAATTACCAGAAAAATTAAAAAGCATATTAACAAAAAAAGAAAATTGCAAAAAAATAAAGAATGAATTAATGGATGTAAAAAATTATATTTTTAAAATGACACAAAGAAAGAGTTAAAAGGATATAAATAATGGCTGTTTACACAAAATTAACCGAAGAAGAAATTAAATCTTTTTTTTCCAAATATGATTTAGGCAATTTATTAAATTACAAAGGAATTAAAGAAGGAATAGAAAATACTAATTACTTTATTCAAACCGAAAAGGGTAAATTTATTTTAACTTTGTATGAAAAAAGAGTAAATGAAAAAGACTTACCTTTTTTTATAGGATTAATGAAAAACTTGTTTGATAATAAGTTTCCTTGCCCAGAACCTATAATTAATATTAATGGTAATTATATATCTGAAGTAGCTTCAAAAAAAGCTGCAGTAATATCTTTTTTAGATGGAAAAGCTAAAAAGAATTTAAACCCTACTGATTGTTATGAAGTTGGAATTAGCACAGCTAAGTTACATCTAATAACAAAAAATTTTGCTGGAAAACGTGAAAATAAACTTTCGATAAAGTCTTGGCGAGAAATATATAATAAAGTTAAAAAAGATTGTTCAAAAATTCACCCCAAGTTAACCAACGTAATTGAAACCAATTTAGAAGAAATTGAAAAAAATTGGCCTAAAAGTATCCCAGCAGGTATTATTCATGCAGATTTATTTGCTGATAATATTTTTTTTAGTGGCAATAAAGTGTCCGGTATTATTGATTACTATTTTTCTTGCCACGATTTCTACGCTTTTGAAATAGCCATATGTTTAAATGCACTATGCTTTGAGGGGAAAAAAGAAAATTTAAGTTTTAATGTAACAAAAGCTAAAAAGTTTATAGACGGATACTCCAGTGTTAGAAAAATAGATGAAAAAGAAAAAGAGTCATTAAAAATATTATGCCAAGGCGCAGCAATAAGATTTTTGCTTACGAGAGTTTTTGATTATTTAAATTTAATAGATGGTGCAATAGTAGAAATAAAAGATCCTTTAGAGTATCTAAAAAGATTAGAATTTCATAACAACATTAAAAATTATGAAGATTATATAATTTGAATATGGGTATTAAGATTTACACAGACGGCTCTTGCCTAGGCAATCCAGGACCTGGTGGTTGGGCAGCTATAATTATCTTAAATAGTGTAAAAAAAGAGTTATCTGGTGGAGAAAAGAATACTACTAATAATCGCATGGAATTAACAGCAGCAATAAAATCTTTGGAATATTTTAAAAAACTAAAAGAACAAAAAAATATAAACGAAACAATTAAGGTATATACGGATTCAAATTATGTAAAAGATGGAATTTCCAGCTGGATATATAAATGGGAAAAAAATAATTGGAAAACATCTGATAAGAAGAATGTAAAAAATATTGATCTGTGGAAAAAACTTAAGGAGCTTACAAAAATTTATACAGTTGAATGGTTTTGGGTAAAAGGACACTCCAACAATCCAATGAATGAACTTGCAGATAAATTAGCAAAACAAGCCACTCCTATTTAATAATATTTTAATTAAAATTTAGATTGTTTTAACTCAGTTTTAATCTGTTCGATATTTTTTGAATATAGTTTTTCTAATTTTTCTTTATCAATTGAATTTTTAATAAGATGTTTTGCTGCTTCAATACTAATTTTGATTGATGAGTTTTTAATATCTTTTAACGCATTTTCCTTCATTTGGTTGATTTTTATTTCGATATTTTTTTTTCTCTCTTCTGTCATTTGATGAAATTTTTGTGTTTTTTCAATAATAATTTTTTCACTATTCTCTTTCGCCAAATTAATTATTTCTTTGGTTTCTTTTTTTGATTTATCAATTTTGTTTTCATAATCGCTTAATAAATTTTTAGCTTCAGATTTTAACTTTTCAGCTTCCTCTAGTTCATTTTTTATTTTATCAATTTGATCGCTCAAAGAGTTATTTATTTTATGTGGGACCTTTAAGTATATTAATCCACCAACAAAAATAAAAAAGGATATAGCTACCCAAAAAGTTGCATCAATCATCATAAATGTTTATTTTTTTTTTTGATTATATCGTCCACAATTGCCAAAACGTTACTTTTATTAACATCGGTATCAATAATTTGTTTTATTATTTCCGCTGATGTTTCTGACGCCACTTTATTAATATTTAAAATAGAGTTTCTTTTTAGATCTAATATTTCTTTTTCTACATTTAACAACTCTTTATCAACCTCGTCTGTAAACTCTTTTTTTTTATTTTCAATATCTTGGTTTAGTTTTTTATTACTATCTACAATAATTTTTTGTGCTTCTTTTTTTGCGTCTATAATAATTTTGTTATATTCATTAAGTTTCTCTTCTGCCCTTTCTTTAAGTTTTTGAGCTTCATCGAGATCATTGACTAATTTAGATTTTCTATTTTCAATACTATATGTAATTTTTGGTAAAAAAATCTTCCAAATTATTAAATATAAACTTGCAAAAATTATTATTAACCAAAATATTTGTGCTATCCAAAATTCAGGATCTAGCTGAGGCATCCCCACTTCTGATCCTAAAGCTGGATTCGCACAAATGTAAAAAAGTGCATTGCATAAAGCAAAGCAAAAATTTTTCATGAATAAATTTTATTTATTAAAATGCAAATAAAATTATTAATGCAACTACCAGTCCAAATAAACCAGTAGCCTCTGCTAACGCAAAGCCTAAAAGTAAATTTGGGAATTGTTTTTGAGCTGCTGATGGATTTCTCATCGCACCGGATAAATAATTTCCAAATATTAAACCAATACCAACTCCAGCTCCTGCTAGCGCTATCGCTGCAAGTCCTGCCCCAATCATCTTAGCCGCTTCTAACTCCATATTTCCTCCTTTGTTTAGTGGTGTAAATTTAATGCATCATTTAAATAAATGCATGTTAAAATTGCAAAAACATAAGCTTGAAGAAACGCAACAAGTATTTCAAGTCCAGTTAATGCTACTGAAAAACTAAGTGGTAACCAACCACCTAGCAATCCTAAACTTATAACAAACCCACCAAAAACTTTTAGCATAGTGTGTCCTGCCATCATATTTGCAAATAATCGCACAGACAAACTGACGGGTCTACTTAAGTAAGATATAATTTCAATAATAACAATTAAAGGCAAAAGTACCACTGGCACGCCTTTTGGAACAAAAAGTTCTAAGTATTTAAAACCATGTTTGATAAAACCAATAATAGTAACCCCAATAAAAACTATTGCCGCGAGCGCAAATGTAACAATTATATGACTAGTTACAGTAAATGAGTATGGAAGCATTCCAACCATATTACAAAACAAAACAAACATAAATAAAGTAAATATAAAAGGAAAAAAAGATTTTGCACTTGATCCAGCAGTATCGTTTATCATCTTTGCAACAAAAGTATAACTCATTTCAGTTATTAGCTGTATTTTCGAAGGTACTAAAGATTTTTTTTTAGTTCCAAAAAATAATAATGATAAAATTAAAAATGAACTTATTATCATAAAGAGACTAGCGTTTGTAAAAGAAAGATTTATACCACCTAAATTTATTTCAGGTCCTATTTTATAAACTTCAAATTGGTGCATCGGGTTTAACGACATTTTAATTCCTATTTATTTTGCATTCTTTTTGCTGATTTAAAAACATTCATTATACCAGCGGCCACGCCTATAAAAAAAAAACAAATTGTTAATAACGGTGTAGTATCAAACCAATTATCTAAAATAAACCCAATTGTTGCCCCAACAGCCACTGAAGCTACTAGTTCAGTGCTAATTTTCAAAGCTTTACCTAAAGATGCGGCATTTGAACCATCATTATTTTCTTTTTTAATTTTATTTTTTGCAATCTTCAGGCGAGTTGATATTTCTTTAAATTCTTTCATGATTTTTTATCTACCTAGGCAACCAATTCTTCTGCTTTTTGTAAATCAACTGAAACTAATTGGCTAATTCCTTTTTCTGGCATAGTGACCCCATACAGTCTATCCATTTTAGACATAGTCACAGCATGATGAGTTATGATTATAAATTTAGTCTCTGTTATTTTTGTTAATTCCTCAAGCAAAGAACAAAATCGTGAGACATTGGCATCATCGAGCGGAGCATCCACCTCATCTAAAACACAGATTGGTGAGGGGTTTGATAAAAAAACCGCAAAAACAAGAGATAAAGCTGTTAAAGCTTGTTCACCACCAGAAAGCAATGTGATGGACTGCAATCTTTTTCCTGGAGGGCTTACCAGCATTTCTAATCCAGCATCTAGAGGGTCCGCAGATTCAACTAATTCTAACTTCGCTGTGCCTCCGTTAAAAAGTTTAGTGTATACATCATTAAACTTTTTATTAACTTTTTCAAACGCGTCTAAAAGCCTTTCCCTACCTTTTTGGTTAAGTTCATTAATACTTTGCCTAAGTTTTGAAATAGCAGAAACTAAGTCCTGCCTATCTTTTTCCATTTTTACTATATTAGTTTCGTATTCTTCAGTTTCCTCATCAGCTCTTAAATTTACAGCTCCAAGTTTTTCTCTCACATTTTTTTTTGAATCAAGTTTATCTTCTTGTTCAATTACGTTTGGCAAATCTTGTATATTTTTTAAATCAGACCTATCTAATAAGTTATTTTCATCAATATTTAGGTCATTTTTTAAAGCACTAATTAAATCTTTTTTTCTATTTTCAAGACCTTCCAGCGTTGCACCAAATCTCGCTTTATTTTCTCTGGCTTCCATCATTTTTTGTTCAACAGATTTTAATTCTTTATTAATTTTATTGTATAACTCTTCCGCTTGGTAAAGTTCATCAGACAATTCTTTTTTTCTAATTTCCGTGTCAGAAGTATTTTGCATCACTTGACCCTTTTTTAAAGATATAGTTTCAGGAAGTTTTAAGACTTGCTCTAGGTCAGTTTTTATTTTATCAATTCTCCCATACAATTCTTTGGACATTTTCTCAGAATTGAACTTTAAACTAATCCAATTTTTAATTTCAACATCAATATTTTTTATTCTTTCTTGTCGTTTTATAGTTTCTGTTTTTATTGATTCATGTTTACTTAGAGCTAAGGCATATTTTTCTTGATAAGATTTTATTTGATTTGATAAGGTTGTTATTTGAGAAACAGAATTTTCTTTGTTTTTAGACCCTAATTTTTGCATCTGATCTGCAATTAAAAAAACTGTGTTATTAATTATTTCTTTAGCTTTATCATTTTCGTTATTGTTTAGTTGATTTTTAGCTTCTTCTAAGTGACTGTTAATTTCAGTGAGAAATTTTATAGAATTTTTTTCACTTGAATTCAGTGACAACCCTTTAGTTATGTTTTCAAGTTTATCTTGTTCTTTTTTTAAATTTTCTGTAGATAATTGTAGATCATTTTCTGTCTTTTTTATTAAATCATAATATTTTTCTTCAGTATCTATTAAATTATTTTTTTCTTCATTTAATCTTTTTTCATTTGATTGAGCTTCAAAAATTATATTTTTCTCTCTCTCAATATCTTCCTCTACAATTGATTGTGATTTTGTAAGTCTTTCTTTATCACTTCTAGCTCTTTGTTCTTCGTCTTCTAAATTTTGAAATTCCAAATTAAGTCTCTGCAGTTTTGATAACATTTCTATATTTTTGTCTCTTAAAGGTTTTAATTTTGAATTAGCTTCATTTATTAATTTATTTTTTTCATTAATTACACTTGTAAGTCCATTTATTTCACCATCAGATTCATTTGTAATTTTCTTTGTTGTATCTATTTCTTTTTCTATTTCTTTAGATTTAATGTAATAAAGACCAGCTTCTATTTTTTTTATCTCCTCTGATATAATTTTATATTTAGAGGCTTCTGCTGCTTGTTTTTTTAAATTATCTAATTGTTTTTCAAGCTGCCTTCTTGTTTCGTCAGCTTTTTTTAAGTTATTTTCCGCAGCATTGAGTCTTAACTCAGATTCATGTCTTCTTACATGTATGCCTGATATTCCAGCCGCTTCTTCTAAAATGGCTCTTCGGTCTGTCGGTTTTGCAGTAACCAGAGCCCCAATTCTTCCTTGGCTTATCATTGAAGGGGAGTGTGCTCCAGTAGATAAATCAGCAAAGAGTGTTTGTATGTCCCTTGCTCTCATTTCTTTTTCATTAACAAAATATTTTGACCCTTTGTCTTTTACTATTCTTCTTTTTACATTAATTATATCCAATTCCTTAAATTGAAGTGGTCCATCTTTTTCTGAATTGTCTAAAGTTAGAGAAACTTCTGCAATATTTTTTGAAGGTTTATTGGAAGTTCCAGAAAATATTACATCTTCCATACCAGAACCACGCATACTTTTTGCTGATGTTTCTCCCATACACCATCTTATAGATTCAACTATATTTGATTTTCCACAACCATTTGGTCCAACCACTCCAGTCAAACCTTTTTCAATTGTAATGGAGGTTTTATCAACAAATGATTTAAATCCATTTAACTCAAGTCTTTTAAACTTCATAATATATTAAATAATTTTATCTATTTTTTTTTTTATATTTTTAAAATTAGCAGAACCATCTAGTTTTTCCTCATTAATTATAACTGTTGGAGTAGAATTAATTGTATATTTACGGCTAGCTTCAATTCTTCCATTTAATATTTTATCACTTATATCTTGGTCTATTAAACATTTGTCAAAACTTATTGAACTTATCCCCAAATTTTTAACAATTTTTTTTAAATTTTTATTTATATCTTCTATGTTAGAGCCACCCGTCCATTCACTTTGATTCTCATAAATTAAATCCATAAAATTTATCCTCTTTTTTTCCCCCAAACAATGTAAAATTTTGGAGGCATTAAATGCTGCTTGATCTAATGGAAAATCAATAAAAATTAATTGAACTTTTCCAGAATCTACATATTTTTTTTTTATCTCAGGAACTACTTTATTATGAAACGTAGCGCAGTGGGGGCATGTAAATGAAGAAAATATTTTAATTTTTACAATTGCATTATTAGAACCGATGGTAATAATATTTTTTTTACTCTTTAAATCTTCGGCGTAAGATTTAAAGCAAACCAACAAAAGAAAAACAAAAAATTTTGTAACAAAAAATAATTTTAATTTCATATTATATTTAATCACTTTTAATTGCTTTTAAAAGCTGATGTAGCGAACTTCTAATACTTTCATTTTTAATTTCATCAATTTTTTTTTCAAATACATTAGATAGGTTTTTTAACTTATTTAAAGAATTAGTTTTAAGGAGCTTAGAGTTGTAGGTTTGTAATCTTATTTCATTTATCAATTTGTACCCAAAATAACTGTTTATTTTATTAATAATTATTTTTTTAGAATATTCTATATTTATTTCATCCCCCCTTTTAATTGCAAGCAATAAAACGCCATCTGACGATCCTTTTTGCATTTTGATTGATAATGGGTGAGAGCAGTCAGAAATATTTTTTCCAACTAATATGTTCCATTTACTTACTATTTCTGAATAGTTATAGCCATTTTTTTTTAAAATAGTCTTCACGCCTCGTGGCAAAGTATTTCCAAACGACCTTAATCCTTGAACGTAAGTTTTACTTTCTTTATTATTTTGTTTGTTATGCATTTAAATAATAATATTTTATCAAAAAAAATTCTTATATGGTATGATAATAACCAGCGTACACTCCCATGGCGAATAAGTAAAAATTCTAAAAAAAAGCAATATTACAGATTATTAAGCGAATTTATGCTTCAACAAACACAGGTAAAAACAGTAATACCGTATTTTAATAGATTTATAAAAAAAATCCCTACTTTAAAAGCACTTTCTAATTGTAGTGAAAAAAAAATTTTAAAACTTTGGGAGGGTCTAGGTTATTATAGGAGAGCAAAAAATCTACACAAAAGTTCTAAAATATTAATAAAAAAGTACAAAGGTAAAATCCCTAATAAATTTGAAAAGTTAAAAGAGTTGCCAGGGATAGGTGATTATACTGCGAATATACTTTTGGCTCTTATTTACAATCAATCACGTATTGGACTTGACGGTAATGTTAAAAGAGTTTTATTTAGAATATTTAATGTTAATGAGTGGAAGGCAGAAAATTTATTTCATACCAAAAGGAATAGTGACTTAGCAGAGGCGTTAATGGAATTTGGCGCTTTAATATGCAAACCAGCAGATCCTAAATGTTATGAATGTAAAGTTAACAAATTGTGTTCATTTTATAAATCAGAACTAAAAATTAATTTTAAAAAAAAACTAAAAATTAAATATAAAAGTTATGATATTTTTTGCTATTTGAAAAAAGATACAAAGCAAATAGCGTTAACTAAAAATATTCAACTGGGCTTTCTAAAAAAATTTAATTTGCCACAAATTAAAGAAGTATCAAAGAAAAGAAAAAGTTGGACGTTTTTGTGTAAATACAAAAATTCTATATCTAATAAAAAATTAAATATTAATTTGTATTATAAATTTTCTTCAAAAGTACCTGCTAAATATAATTGGTATTACCTAAATAATAACGAAGATTTTATACCAACATTTACCAAAAAGATTTTTAAACACGTTTCACATTTATATTAATGAAAAAAAAAATAGCAATTATTGGTTCGGGAATTTCAGGACTTACTTTAGCAAGCTTTTTAAAACAAAGTGATGATTTAGAATTTATCGTATATGAAAAAGAAGATAGTTTGAATTTAGATGAAGGTTTTGGAATACAATTATCAGTTAATAGCGTTTCTATTTTAAATAAAATTGGCTTCAGTCAACTTAGTAAAAATGAAAAGCATCATCCACCGAACTTAGATTTTTATTCAGAAAATTCTAAAAAAATTTGTGATTTAGATTTAACAATTTTTAATTCAAAAATTGAAAAGTATACTACACTCAAACGATCAATTTTAATTAGATTCCTAAAGGAAAAATTATTAACTAATTCATTAATATTTAGAAAAAGAATTAATGCTATTGAGTATAAAAATGAAAGAGTTAATATTAGTTTTACAGATGGTTCGAAAGATGAAGTTGATTACTTAGTAATTTCAGATGGAATTTTTTCTAATTCAAAACCAATTATAGAAAACAAAATATTTAAGCCAATTTACTACGGTTCATCTGCAATCAGAATACAAACTAAAAATAAAAATATTTTTAATTTTAATAATAATAACATATCCCTCGTAATGGGACCCAATTCACACTTAGTTGTATACCCAATCAATCAAAGTAATGAACTTAATATAGTTTATATAATTAGAAAAAAGTTAGAAAATAATAAAGATGTAAAAAAAATATTTAACAATACTATATTTAAAGAAAATAAAAATTTAGCAAATTGTTTTGAGGAAGCTTCAAAATTTTGGCCTCTTTATATATCTAGTAAACCCACTAAATCTATCTATCAAAACGTATTTTATATTGGTGATGCTTTTTATGCTTTTCCACCAACTCTGGCACAGGGCGCCTCACAAGCGATCGAATCTGCTTTTGAAATTTTTAATTTAATTAAAGATAATCATCATAATATTCAAAGTATATATTTCAAAAATAGAGAAGAAAGAACAAATCTAATTATCAAAAGATCAAAATTTAATTACTTTAGTTTTCATATTTCTAACAAAATATTAAAAATTTTTAGAAATAAGATTTTAAAAATTCTCGTAAAAAATAAAAAATTTATTAATAGTTATTTAGGTAAAGTTTATAAAAAATAATTTTTTTATATTGAATTTAAATATATTATGTATTTTTTAAATATTTTTACTTAAAAACCTTTGTCTAAGGTTATCTATTGGAACTAATGAGCCATCTACATTACAGTGCCAGTAAGTCCATCCATTGTAACTTTCGGTTCCCATTATTTTAGCTGCAACTTTATGTATAGAACCTGCAGACTCTTTATGCTGAATGCTGCCATCCACCATAATTTTTGCGATAACTTTTTTCTTTTGATCAAAAATACTTGTGCCAGGTTTGATTATCCCCAATTCAACAAGCGATCCAAAAGGTACCCTTGGTTTAGATTTATTATTCTCTAATGTATCCAAGTTACTTTCCTCAATAATTTGAGTTTTATTAATTCTATCATTTGCAGCCTTAAAATATTTCTTATCTTTCTCTATTCCAAAGTACTTTCTACCTAATTTTTTAGCAACCACCGCTGTAGTTCCTGTTCCTAAAAATGGATCAAATATAGCATCACCTTTATTTGTGGTTGCTAAAATAATTCGGTGTAAAAGAGACTCTGGTTTTTGAGTAGAGTGTACTTTTTTTCCATTTTTTTTTAATCTTTCTTTTCCATTACAAATTGGTAGCATCCAATCAGAACGCATTTGTAAATCATCATTTAAACATTTTAATGATTGATAGTTAAAGGTATACTTTGATTTTTTGCTTTTAGAAGCCCATATCAAAGTTTCATGAGCATTAGTAAATCTTGTTCCTCTAAAGTTTGGCATTGGATTATTTTTTCTCCAAATAACGTCATTCAATAACCAATAGTCTAGATTCTGTAAGTGATATCCTAAACGAAAAATATTGTGATAAGAACCAATTACCCAAATACTACCATTGTCTTTTAAAATTCTTTTGCACTCAATTAACCAAGCCTTACAGAAATCGTCATAATGTTTAAAACTTTCAAACTGATCCCATTTATCATTTACACCATTTACTTTACTGGCGTCAGGCCTCCTTAAATTTGCTCCAATTTGCATATTGTAGGGAGGGTCTGCAAAAACCAAATCAAATGTTTTATTTGGTATTTTCTCTAATACATCTAAAGAACTACCGTTAACAATTTTGTTTGTAAATTCAGTCATACTTAATTCAACTTTACGTTGAATTAGACTCTAAATTTATATATCAGTCAAAATATAAATTAAAAAAATGAACTTTATTGTGTTTCACGTCCAACATCTAACAAGATGTTGTGTATTGGTTTAAATTTTTTTCTATGATGTTTAGTTATTCCATATTTTTTTAAACCAATTAAATGTGCTCTAGTGCCATAACCAAAGTTTTTTTGCCACAAATATCTTGGATATTTTTTTGCTAAATTAATCATAAATAAATCACGCGCAGCTTTGGCAATAATTGACGCCGCAGAAATACAAGTTATTTTTTCATCACCTTTTATAAAAGTTTTACATTCAATTTTTAAATTTTTAGGAGCATAAATTCCATCTATATAAGCTATAGAAGGTTTTTCTTTCAATTTATTTAAAGCTCTTGCCATTGAAAGAAGTGATGCATTTAAAATATTTATATTATAAATCTCTTCTACACTTGCTGTGCCGATAGCATATATAGAATTTTTTTTTATATATTCAGAAAGTAAAATTCTATTTTTAAACGTAATTTTTTTTGAATCTTTAATATCTTTAATATTTATATCTTTATTTAAAATTACTGCAGCGGCAAACACTGGTCCAGCCAAACATCCTCTACCCACTTCATCTACACCTGCGATACTGTTATTTTTTAGCAATATTTTAAATTTTATATTTTTCTTAATTTTTCTCTTATCATTTTTAAATCAATCCAAGCTAGCTTTTTTTGTTCTGGCTGTCTCATTAAAAAAGCTGGATGAAAGGAAGCAATAATCCATGGTTTAGAACTGCCTATTTCTTTTTGAAACCATTTTCCTCTAGCTTTAGAAATAATCTCTTCATCACCAACTAGAGCATTTAAAGCTGTACTTCCTAGTAACAGCAAGATCTTAGGATTAATAATTTCAACATGAGATTTTAAAAAGGGTAAATATCTTTCTATTTCTTGTTCAGTCGGTTTTCTATTGGATGGAGGTCTATAGTTTACAACATTTGTTATGTACGTTTGTTTTCTATCAAGTTGAATAGAGTTTAACATTTTATCTAGCAATTTACCTGCACGACCCACAAAAGGTTTTCCTTCTAGATCTTCGTTTGCTCCTGGACCCTCTCCAACAATCATTATTTTTGGATTAATATTACCATTAGCAAACACTAATTGCTTAGCATTTTTTTTTAAGTCACAATTTTTAATTAAATAGATTTTTTTTTTTAATTTACTTAATTTTTCTGATTTTGTTCCAGAAAAGTTATACAATTTAGACTCAGACATTCTATTTAACGGTGTATTACTCAGTAAAAAATTCGCATTTACTAAATTATAATATTCAATAAGGTTAATTAACTTTTGATTTAAATTTTTTTTCATTTTATAAGGTATATTATATGAAATTTTTATCTAAAAAGAATTATGTAATATTTATTTTTTTAACTATATTTTTTAGCGAAACACAAGTTTTTGGTAAAAAAGAAGAAATTAAGTATACAAGAGAAAATATTTCAAATTATTTCTCAGGATTAATGCATGCAAAGCAAGGCAATGACCTAGAAGCCTTTCAGCATCTAAAAAAAATTCAACAAGTTAAAGATTTTAATTCAAGATTTAGCATTCAATATGTTAAAACTTTGGTATTGCTTGAAAAATTTAATTTAGCATTTGATTTTGCAGAAAAAGTTAAATCAAAGAATGAATATTTATTTGAAGCAGATCTTGTCCTAGGTATAAAATATTTTGTTGAAAAAGATTACGAAAGTGCAGAAAAAGTTTTTCTAAAACTAAATAGAATTGGAAGATACAATACGTATTTTGATGATTTAGTGGGAAATGTAATGATAGCTTGGACAAAAGCATTACAAGGTAAAAAAAAAGAAAGCTTCGAATTCATTGGTAAAATTCCACAAAACTATCGTCACCTAACAAAAATACAGAGTACCTTTTTAAAATGTTTTTACGACAGTCCACAAACACAAAAATCTTATGAAGAACTGATTAAACTAAAAAACTATAATTTTTCTAGGTATAATTTTTTTTTAGCAAACTACTTACTTTTTAAAAATAAAAAAGAGGAAGCACTCAAAATAATACAGGAAAGTAGAAAAGAAAATGTTTCAAACTTACTTTTAAAACAAACAGAAACCTTTCTTATAGAAGATAAAGAAAAAAAAATTAAAAATCTTTTTAACTGCAAAAATCCTAATGATCCACTTGCAGAATTTTTATATGTAATTTCTAATTTTTATTCAAGCGAGGAAGAACACGAACTATCTAATTTTTATTTAAAAATTTCTTTCTTTCTAAATAATAAATTTTTACCAAATCGCACGCTTTTAGCAGAAAATTTATACTATCAAAAAAAATATAGTCTATCTAAAAAAACTTACGAATCTCTCAAACCAATTGGTTCAGAATATTCCTGGCATGCCTCAAAATCGATAGCAATAATTTTGATAGAAGAAAAAGGAAAAAAATATTCTGTTAAAAGTTTGGAAAAAGATTTTAATAAAATAAAAAAACCTAGTTATGAGCATTATTATGAGTTAGCTGATTTTTATAAAAATAATGAATTATATAAAAAATCTATAAAATATTATTCATTGACTTTAAAAGAGTTAGAAGAAAATCATTTTTTGTTTTCAAAAATACTTTACAAAAGAGGTACAAGCTTTGAACAAACAGACAATTGGGAAAATGCGGAAAAAGATTTAATAAAATCGCTTAAAATATCACCGGATGAAGCGCAAGTTTTAAATTATTTAGGCTATGCATGGATTGATCAGGGTATAAATTTAGAAAAAGGTTTAGAGATGTTAGAAAAAGCAAATAGCATTAAAGGAAATGATGGATATATTTTAGATTCTGTTGGTTGGGCGCATTATGCATTAAAAAATTACAACAAAGCAGAATATTTTTTGCGCAGAGCGGTAGAATTAATGCCTTCAGACCCCGTTGTTAACGATCATTACGCTGATACTCTCTGGATGTTAAGCAGAAGTATACAAGCAAGATATTTTTGGAATTATGTTTTAAAACTAGATGCTGCAGAAAAGAATTTAAAAGAAATTACAAATAATAAATTGATTTTTGGTATTAAATAAAAATTATAACTTAATTACGTGAAAAAAACTAAGATAAAATCTTATTGTAAAATAAATTTAACCTTGAGAGTTATAAAAAAATTAAACAATGGATATCATGAGATAAAATCTTTAATAACATTTTGTGATTTATTTGACATGATATCAATATCAAAAACTTATAAAACTAAAGACGAAATAAATTTTTTCGGTAGATTTAAAAAAAATATTAACGAACAATCAAATACTATAACTAAAGCTTTGCATTTGTTGAGAAAAAAGAAATTAATAAAAAATGAATCTTATAAAATAAGTGTAATAAAAAATATACCACATGGATCTGGATTGGGCGGAGGATCATCAAACGCAGCAACAATACTAAATTATTTTAATAAAAAGACGGGATCGAAGTTAAGTAATAGTAAAATGGAAAAACTTGCAGGCCAAATTGGATTTGACGTTCCAATTGTTTTGAAAAAAAAAAATACCATGTTAATTGGAAGAAAAGATAAAATATTAAGATTAAAACAAAGGTTCAATCTTAATATTTTAATAGTTTATCCAAATTTAATTTGTTCAACTAAAGAAATATACAAAAGTAATAAAAATATAAATTTAAATAAAATCGCTTTTTTGAAACGTAATAAAAAAGATTTAATAAATTATTTAAAAAGAGAAAAAAATGACCTCGAAGACAGTGCAGTGGCAATTTATCCTAAAATTAAAAAAATAATTAATTTTATTAAATCTCAAAAAGGTTGTTATTTATCAAGAATCACTGGTTCTGGATCTGCCTGTATTGGAGTATTTTCAAATATGAGAAATGCAATCACTGCAATGAAACTTATAAAATTGAAACATCCTAGGTATTGGTGTGTTGTATCAAAAACTATATAAAGTAATTCATTTGTGGTATATCTCAACTTAAAATGGGGCGTAGCCAAGCGGTAAGGCACCGGTTTTTGGTACCGGCATCCTAGGTTCGAATCCTAGCGCCCCAGCCATAAAATGATTAAAAAAATACAAAACTTTTTTTTTAGATTTGATCTTTTTCTTTACAAAAAATTTGGATCACACAAAACTACAAAAATTTTAGAAAATGATAAAATTAATCAGTTAATTTTTTCTTATTTAAATAGTAATGAAAAACAAGACACAATTAAGTTTGTTGGAGGATGTGTACGTAAGGCACTTAATGGTGAAAAAATTGATGATATAGATTTAGCAACATCTTTAGAGCCCGAAGAAGTTAAAAGCATACTTATAAACAAAGATATTAAAGTTATAGACACAGGAATAACCCATGGAACCGTAACGGCTATAATAAAGAATAAATCATTCGAAATAACCACATTAAGAAAAGATCTTCAAACAGATGGTAGACATGCAAAAGTTGTATATACCAATAATTGGAAAGAAGATTCTCTAAGAAGAGATTTTACTTTTAATGCAATATATTCAGATATTAATGGTCGTATTTTTGACCCCTTAAATGGAACAGATGATTTAAAAAATGGAAAAATAAAATTTATTGGCTTAGCAGAAGAAAGAATTCAAGAGGATTATTTGCGTATTTTGAGATATTTTAGATTTTTTATCCAATATAGTAAAGTAGACCATCAACCTGAAATAATCAGATCAATTAAAAAAAATATCAATGGTGTTAATAAAATTTCTAGAGAAAGGATTTTTGATGAATTAAAAAAAATATTAAAAGTAAAAAATTTATATAATTTATTTTTAAACAAGGAATCAAAAAAAATTATTCTAGGTATATTTCCACAATTTAAGTATTTTGAAAGATTAAAAATGCTAAATAACCTAAGTAGTAAATTGCTAAAACAGTACGATACGAATTTAATTTTATCATTACTTATTGTAGATAATTCAAATGAACATGAATATTTTTGTCACAAATATAAAGTTTCTAAAAATATTAAAAATAAATTAAGTAATATGTCATTAAATTATAAAAATCTTACAGATGAAAATTTCTATACCAAAGGAAATATAAAAAAATTAATTTATTTATCAAACAAAAATGAAGTTAAAGATTTATTACTTTTTTCCATATGTGTGAATAAAAATATAAAAGTAGATATAATAGAAAAGCTTATTAAATTTACTAATACATGTGATATACCTAAATTTCCAATCTCTGGAAACACTTTAAAAGACTATGGTTACGAATCAGGGGTAGAGCTTGGTGAAAAACTTAAAAAATTAGAAAAGAAATGGATTCAAAATAATTTTATTATTGATAAAGAAATTATTGAAAAATCCTTAGGGAAAAAAATATAAACTAAATATACTTAACTTCTACTATTTTAAAATTTTTATCTCCCGATGGTGTATTAACTACAACTAAATCTTTTTTATTTTTTCCAATTAACGCTTTACCTATTGGAGATCGAAAATAAATAAAATTTTTTACCAAGTCAGCCTCATCCCCTCCAACTATTTTGTAAGTTTTTTTTTTATTATCTTTTAAATCGATTAACTCAACAGTTGAACCAAATATTACGGTATCTCTTTTTTCTAGTTTTTTTATATCAATAACATTAGCTCTCGCAATTAAATCTTTTATTTGAATTATTCTTCCTTCGATTTTACCCTGCTCGTCTTTTGCAGCATGGTATTCTGCATTTTCTTTTAAATCTCCATGCGCTCTTGCTTCAGCAATTGCCTCAACAATTTTAGGACGCTTGGTACTTTGTAGTTCTTCTAATTCTATTTTTAATTTTTCAAGTCCTTGTAAGGTTATTGGTTCTTTATCCATAAATTACTTCCATTTAGCTGTAGGTGGCATTGACATTAATATAGCATCAATATTACCACCACTATTTAATCCAAATTTTGTTCCTCGATCATATAATAAATTAAATTCCGCATATCTTCCTCTTTTTAATAACTGAATTTCCTTTTCTTTTTTGGTCCATTTTAAAAATATTTTTTTTTCTATAATTTCATTTATTAGATCATTGAATGTATTACCTACATCTTTTATAAATAAAAAATCTTTTTCCCAATTATCCATTTTATAATCAAAAAAGATACCCCCAATACCACGCGCCTCTTTTCTATGTGGTAAGTAAAAATATTCATCACACCATTTTTTGTATTTATTATAATATTTTTTATTATGAGCATTACACATTTTTTTCAATTTGTTATGAAATTCTCTTTTGACTTTGTTATTTTTTAAGCATGGAGTTACATCCATTCCACCTCCAAACCAATTTTTTTCTGTACAAATAAACCTAGTATTAAAATGCATTGCAGGAATTTTTGGATTTTTTGGATGCAACACCACCGAAACACCGGAGGACCAAAAAGACTTTTTTTTGTGTGTACCTGGAATTTTTTTTGCAAAGTTTTTTGGAAATTTCCCTTTAACATTTGAAAAAGCAACTCCTCCTTTTTCAATTACATTGCCTTTAATTATTCTAAATTCACCATACTTCCATTTATTTTTTTTAAATTTAATTTTAGAACCATATTTTCCTTCTAATTTTTCTATATTATTACAAATTGTATTTTGTAAATTTTTAAACCATTTTTTTGTTAGTTTTTTTTTAATCTTTATATTCATATTTTTTATAAAATAGAATTCTGTCTTAAAGCTTCTGACAAAGTTATAGCTGTTGCCATCGCTAAATTAAGAGATCTAATCTTTTCTTTTAAAGGTATTTTCAACCTTTCGTAAGATTTTTCATGTACTATTTCAGGAACACCCTCACTTTCCCTTCCAAAAAGTATTGTGTCATTAGACTTGAACTTAAAGTTATAGTAACTTTTTTTAGCTTTCGTTGTCATAAGTATAATTCTAGAATTTTTTTTTTCACATAAAAAATCTTTATATGACTTATAGGTAGTTATTTTGCATTTATCTAAATAATCCATTGCAACTTTTTGCAACCTCTTATCAGTTAAATTAAATCCACAAGGTTCTATTATTTCAAGTTTTGCGTCAAAACAAGCACATAAACGAATTATAGCAGCCGTGTTTTGAGGTATATCAGGTTGATAAAGAGCAATATTAAACATTTTTAAGTTGTTCATTTATTTGTGTGTCATTCTGACCCTAGCAAATTTATATTAATTATAATTAATTAATATTATATAATAAATAAAAGCTTCATATATATATGAGTAAAGAAATTAAGCCAAAAAGAAGAGACTTTTTATTTACAGCAACTTACGCAATTGGTGCAGTAGGCGTTGGATCCGCCATTTGGCCATTAGTTGATCAAATGAATCCAGATTCTTCAGTAAAAGCTTTATCTACCACAGAAGTTGATATTAGTAGTGTTGAGCCTGGCAAAACTATAACTGTGCTATGGAGAGGTAAACCAATATTCATTAGAAGAAGAACAAAAAAAGAAATTGATGAAGCAGCGAGCGTAGATTTAAAAGATTTGAAAGATCCTGAAAAAGATTCCGATAGAGCAAAAAACCCTGAATGGTTAGTTATGGTTGGGGTTTGCACGCATCTTGGTTGTGTTCCCCTTGGAGATAAGGGAGAGTACAAAGCATGGTTTTGTCCTTGCCATGGATCACACTATGATACTTCGGGTAGAGTTAGAAAAGGTCCTGCTCCAAAAAATTTAGAAATTCCCAAATACGAATTTGTCGATAATAATACAATAAAAATTGGTTAATCTATGAGTGAAGAAAAATATATTCCTAAATCTAAATTGGCTGCGTGGTTCGATAGTCGATTACCACTTTTAACTTTATCTCATCACTTGCAGTCATACCCAACTCCTAAAAATTTAAACTATTGGTGGACATTTGGTGGAATATTAACTTTTTGTTTAATAACGCAAATAATAACAGGATTGGTTCTTGCAATGCATTATGTTGCGCATGTTGATCATGCCTTTGAAAGTATTGAGCATATAATGAGAAACGTAAATTATGGATGGCTAATAAGATATGTTCATGCAAACGGAGCTTCGATGTTTTTTTTAGCAGTTTATATTCATATTTTTAGATCTTTATTTTATGGGTCTTATAAATCTCCTAGAGAAGTTATTTGGATTATAGGACTTATAATTTATATATTAATGATGGCTACTGCATTTATGGGTTATGTTTTACCCTGGGGTCAAATGAGTTTCTGGGGAGCTACCGTTATAACCAATTTATTTAGTGCAATTCCTTTTATAGGAGAAAGTATTACCACATGGTTATGGGGAGGATATTCTGTAGACAACCCGACCCTTAATAGATTTTACAGTCTACACTACTTGTTGCCATTTTTAATTTTTGGTCTTGTTATATTACATATTTGGGCTTTACATGTTCCAGGTAATAACAATCCCATTGGTATAGATGTTAAAAAAAATAGTAACGAAACTATGCCTTTTCATCCATATATGGTTATGAAAGATCTTCTTGCTCTACTTTTGTTTATAAGCGTTTTTTTATGGTTTGTATTTTTTGCTCCAAATGTATTAGGTCATCCTGACAATTATATTGAAGCAAATCCACTAGTAACTCCATCACATATTGTTCCAGAATGGTATCTTCTTCCTTTCTATGCAATTTTAAGAGCTATTCCAAGTAAATTGGGAGGCGTTATTTTTATGTTCGCCGCAATTTTTATACTTATGTTGTTGCCTTGGCTTGATACTTCTAAAGTAAGATCAGCAGTTTTTAGACCATTATATAAAAAGTTTTTTTGGGTGTTAGTCTTTACTGTAATTTTATTAGGTTACTTAGGTGCAAAACCTCCAGAAGGTATTTATTTAATTTTATCTAGATTAGCTACAGCTTATTACTTTATTCATTTTTTGATTTTACTCCCAATATTAGGACGTTATGAAAAAACAGACCCTCTACCTATGAGCATTTCTGACCCTGTGTTAGACAAGCCTGGAGTTATAGATAAAATTAAGAAAGCGGCATCAAAATATGAAGGAGATAATGTTAGTTCATTTAAATAGTATTTTAAAAAAAATTGTAATAATTATCTTAATAACTACTGCTTCTTTTTCAGCTTTATCAGAAGAAAAAAAAATAGATTTCTTAAAAACGAATTGGAGCTTTAATGGTATTTTTGGTACCTTTGATAGAACCTCTTTACAAAGAGGTTACCAAGTTTATCAAGAAGTTTGTTCAGGATGTCATTCTGTTCAATATTTAAGTTATAGAAATTTATCAGAGAAAGGTGGACCAGAATTTTCTATTGATGAATCTAAGGCAATTGCCTCTCAATTTGAGGTAGAAGATGGTCCAAATAGTGATGGAGAAATGTTTATGAGAACTGTTAGATTGTCAGATAACTTTGTGAAACCTTATCCAAATGTAGAGGCTTCAACGGCTGCTAATGGAGGAGCATATCCTCCTGATATGTCAGTACTAGCCAAGGCTAGGACTGGTGGAGCAGACTATATTTATTCTCTTCTTTTAGGATATGAGGATGCACCAGAAGGTTTTGAACTCGATGATGGAGTTTATTACAACAAATATATGCCTGGTAATAAAATTAAAATGTCAGAACCTATTATTGATGGAATTGTTGAATACTCAGATGGAACAGAAGCAACAAAAGAACAAATAGCAAAAGATATAACAACTTTCCTTGTTTGGTCATCAGAACCTCATTTAGAATCTCAACATAAAATGGGTTTTAAAACTATTATATACTTGATAATACTAATTACCTTAGTTTACATGAGTAAACAAAAGGTCTGGTCTAGATTTAATTCAAAAAAAGAAGAAGAAGAAAATTTTGATAAAGTAGAAAGGGTAATAACTGAGTATGAAGGTGAAGATCCTAAAACTTTTAAATAAAAAACTAAGCTCCAGTTCTAAAAAACATTACATCTCCATCCTTAACAATATATTCTTTACCTTCAAGTCTTAATTTACCTTGATTTTTGCATTCGATAAATCCTTTATGTTTAATAAAATCATCAACTGATACAGTTTCTGCTCTAATAAATTTTTTTTTAAAATCTGTATGAATTACACCAGCAGCTTCAGCAGCATTATAATTATTTTTAATTGTCCACGCTCTACTTTCCTCTGGTCCAGATGTAAAAAATGTACTTAGACCCAGCATATTATATCCAGTTTTAATTAAGTTATTCAATCCTGTATTTTTTATTCCAGATTCCAACATGAATTCTTTTCTCTCTTTAGTTTGTAAATTCATAATTTGATCTTCTATATCAGCACAAACTATAATTACATTTTCATTAGGAAATGCTTTTTTACATAGATCAGAATATTTATTACCTCCGGGTAAGCTTTTTTCATCAACATTACATACAATTATTTTAGGTTTAATAGATAAAAGACCTGATTTTTTAATCAAATCAGAATTAAATATTTTTTTCAATTCGTCAGGTTTTTTCCCCGTATTAATTAATTTTTGACATTCTTCCAAAAAAATCACCTCATCTTTCTCTATTTTTTTTTTATTACTTTTTTCCAATCTTTTTTCCAAGGATTCTAAATCTGATAACAAAATTTCAGTTTCAATTATTTCAATATCTCTAACAGGATCAACACTACTATTTACATTTAATATTTTTTCAGAATCAAAACATCTAGTTAAATGGACAATTGCATCGACCTCCCTAACATGAGAAAGAAATTTATTTCCCAAACCTTCACCTTTCGATGCTCCTTTAACTAAACCAGCGATATCAACAAATGTAATGGCAGCATTAATTACTTTTAAAGATTTAGATATTGTAGATATTTTTTCTAATCTTTCATCTGGAACAGCAACTATTCCTATATTTGGATCAATTGTACAAAAAGGAAAGTTTTCAGCTTGTGCTTTTTTTGATTCAGTTAGAGCATTAAATAAAGTTGATTTACCAACATTAGGTAAACCCACAATACCACATCTAAAACCCATCTTTATTGATTAATCTTGCTTGAAAATAAATCTAAGTCTCTTTTAATTAGCAAAGACAATGATTCGGTAATATTCTTAGTTATACTTTCAACATTTTCTTTTTCATCTGTTGAAAAATTATCTAGCACATAATCAGCCCCTGTTGCACTTTTGGGCGGTCTACCAATTCCAATTCGTACACGAGAGTAATTTTTTCCAATATTTTTATCGATAGACTCAATTCCGTTGTGACCCGCACTACTTCCACCAAATTTTACTTTAACTTTACCTAAATTTATATCCATATCATCGTGAAAGACAAAAACATCTTTTACATCTATTTTAAAATAATCAATAAGTTCTTTTATGCAAATTCCAGAACTATTCATAAAAGTAAGAGGTTTTATAGCAAAAACTTTTTGATCATGAATATTTCCTGTTGTTAATAAGCCTTTAAACTTTGGTTTTTGCTTGGATAATTTAAATTTTTGATTAATTGCATCAATAATTAAAAATCCTACATTGTGACGGTTTTCTGAACTATTTGGGCTAGGATTTCCTAAGCCGACCAACAATAACATGTATTATATATTACCCTATTTTATTTTTTTTTATCTCCAGCCGCAGGTTTCGTTTTATCTTCACCAGCTTTTGGTTTATCTCCAGATGGAGTTTTAGTTTTATCATCAGTAGGTTTGCCATCTTCAGCTGGAGCACCTTCAACACCTTCTGTGGCCACTTCACCCTCCGCTGCAGCTTCTTCAGTTTTTTCAGGTTCCACTAAGACGGTTGGTGCCACAACAGTACCAATAACAAAATCTCTATCAGCAATTGTTGGAACAACTCCATCTGGTAACTTTACAGATGATATTTTAAGACTTGTATTAATTTCTATATTATTTAAGTCAACAACAATTTCATCAGGAATATTTTCAGTAGGGCATTTTAGTTCTACTTTTCTTCTTACAATATTTAAAACACCACCTTTTTTTAACCCTGGAGATTGATCAGAATTTATAAATTTTACTGGTATTTCCAATATTAATTTTGATCCTTTTACAATTCTTATAAAATCTATGTGTATTGGTTCATCAGAAACAGGATCGTAGGAAATTTCTCTTGGCAAAGCTTTTTCCGAACTACCATCTATATCTAAATCAAAAACTTTAGACATAAAGGTTTCTGTTTTTAGTATTTCTTGTAAATGTAATTTTTTTAAACTTATATTTAGGTTATTTTGTTTTCCACCGTATAAAACCGCAGGTATAAAACCATCAGATCTGAGTTTATTTATCTGGCCAGCAGAAGTAGTATTTCTTTTTGTAGCTTTTAAAATGTTCATAAAATGAAAGGGTGTTTTTATATTATGTTTAGAAAAAAAACAAGTAAATTATTTAAAAAGACTAGAAACTGAAGTAGAGTTAGAAATTCTTTTCATTGCTTCGGAAATCATTGGGGCTAAAGAAATTATTTCTATTTTTTTACTTCCTTTAAGTTTTTTAGAGTTATCTATTGTATCTGTAGTTATTAGCTTCTTAATTTGAGATTTTTCTATTTTTTTTATAGCCTCACCACTTAGAACGGCATGTGTAATATAAACATAAACATCTTTTGCTCCCTTTTCTTTAAGTGCTTTAACTGCATTCACTATAGTTCCGCCTGAGTCTATTATGTCGTCTACAATCACACAATTTTTATTTTTTACACTTCCTACAATATTCATTACTTCTGACTTTCCTGGAGAAGGTCTTCTTTTATCTATTATTGCAATACTTGAATTTATTCTTCTACTTAAAGCTCTTGTTCTTTCAACACCACCAACATCTGGTGCTACACAAATCATATTATTTATTTTTATTTTATTTTTTATATGCCTTGCAAAGAGAGGTGTTGTAAATAAATTGTCTACAGGAATATCAAAGAAACCTTGAATTTGACCTGCATGCAAATCAACACTTAATATTCTAGTGGCGCCCGCATTAGTAATTAAGTTTGAAACTAATTTTGCTGATATTGCTGTTCTGGGAACCACCTTTCTATCTTGTCTAGCATATCCAAAATAAGGGATTACAGCTGTAATACTTTTTGCCGAGGATCTTCTTAAAGCATCTATGCAAATTAAAAGTTCCATCAAGTTATCATTAGCCGGATTAGAAGTAGATTGAACTACAAATATACTATTACCTCTTATATTTTCATTAATCTCCACATAAACTTCTCCATCAGCAAATCTTTTAATATTTGTATTTACCAATTTAAGTTTAAGGTTGCTTGCAATATTTCTGCACAATTTATAATTACTTGTTCCAGCCAAGATTTTCATAAGGTAATTTATTTATACAACTTTAATTACAATTTTCAAAATAATAAAACATTTAATTAAGTCATTAATATGACAGAAATACATCTTCCATAATCTTTTTCATTATTAACACAAGATCTTCTGTAGCTAAAAAAATATTCTTTTTTAGAAAAAGTATCCATTTCTATATTATCAATATTTTTAATATTTAGCTTGGATAGTTCATTATTTATAAAACTTCTTAAATCAAAAGAATAATATTGATTGTCAATTTTATTAAAAAATTGTTCGTTTTGTTTATCCACATAAATAAACTTTTCTAATAAATCGCTTCTAACATTGTAATTATCTTTGCTAATGCAAGGACCAACAACAGCTATTAACTCATTATTATTTGAATTTAATTCATTAAATTTTTGTACAGTATTTTTTATAATACCATTTAGCGCTCCTTTCCATCCCGCATGAGCACAACCAATTATTTTATTTTTAGGATCAAAAAAAAGAATTGGTGCGCAGTCAGCGGTAAGCACACCAATGCCAATATTTTTAAGCTGAGTTACCATAGAGTCACCAGTTAATTTATTTTTTATAGACCTCTTATCGTTAAAATAAATAATTTGATTAGTGTGTTTTTGGTTTAATGTTATTAGTGCATTTTTACTACAAGAAATTTTTTTACTAATAAATTCAAGGTTTTTTATAATATTTTCTTTTTTATCATTAGATCCGCTGCCACAATTTAAACTTTTATAAACCCCATTAGAAAAACCATTTTTTCTTGAAAAAAAACAATGTTTTAAATTTTTAAACTTGTTTAATTTGGTGGAAAAAAACATTATTAAAAACCTAAATTAAATTTAATATTTTTTCTTTTTGCAAACATTACTTTAAATAAACTTCCCATTTCTTTGTAGTCTAATAGCTTTTTTAATCTAAAAAACATATCAGCTTTTTGTTTGAAAGTAATTTTTTTAGATAATATATTTGCTCTTTCAACTATTCCCATTTTCTGCAAAAATTCACTTTGTTTTATAACTTTCTCAACTTTCAAATTATTGTTATTTAAAATGTGAGCAAATAATTGATAATTAATATGAGATGTAATATCAGCATTTCCGGGGTTAGAAAAAAGATCTTTATAGGTATGTTTTTGTAACGATTGTAAAGTATCTTGATTTTTTTGCTTAATATATCCGTAATCAAAGATTAACAAACCACCATTATATTTAATTATTTTTTTAGATATTTTTTTAAGATAATTGATTGCATTTATTGGATATTCAATAATATCCCCAGTTGAAATTAAGTTTAATTTTTTAACTTTTTCAATTAATTTTTTATTTGCCTTTTTGTGTAAAAAAGTAATTTTTTTATTATTTTTTGTTAATGAAACATATCTTTCATAAAAAATTTTTTTACTTTTACAAATTTGCTTAATAGGCAAAGAGTCAAAAAACTCATTTCCTATAAATATTATAGGACCATATTTAATTTCATTTATCCTATTTATCCACTTTACTTTTTTATTATTAATTTTAGTTTTTTGTACTTCTTTTAATTTGGTGCTTTTTTCTAGTAGTTTTATTTCTATTGATTTGTAAAATTCTTTAAATTTTTTAGATGTTTCTATAAAGTCTTTACATAAAGATCCATCTCCAGGGCCCAGTTCCACCACTATAATTTTTTTTGGCTTACCTAAATGCTCCCAAAAGGAAACACACCATACGGCTATCATTTCTCCAAATAATTTTGAAATTAAAGGAGACGTTATAAAATCGCCATTTTTTCCAAAAGGGTTTTTTTTCATGTAGTAACCAAACCTTTTGTCATAAAGGGCCAAATCAATAAATTTGTCTATAGGTAATGATTTTTTTTTTTTTAAATGATTAATTATTTTGTTCATTTTTTTTTATATTGTAAATTATAGTTAATCCTATAATTATAGTTGCTAAGCTTAACAAACTTCCTAAAGAAAAATAATTAAAAAATAAACCAAGGTGCATATCTGGCTCACGAAACATCTCTGCAATTATTCTAAAAAATGAGTAAAAGATTAAAAATAAACATGAAGCATAACCTTGTCTAAATATTATTTGTTTTTTTATGGCAAAGTAATTAATTAATAAAAATAAAACTAAACCTTCTAAAATAGCTTCATAAATTTGTGATGGATGCCTCGGAAAAACCCCCCCATTAGGAAAAATTACTGACCAAGGCAAGTCAGATGTTTTTCCATACAGCTCACCGTTTATAAAATTAGATATTCTTCCAAAAAAAATTCCAATAGGAGCGACACAAGAAACAATATCTGAAAATTTAAAAAAACTTAGTTTATTTTTTTGAGAGTATATAAAAATTGATATAATTACACCCAAGAGCCCTCCGTGGAAAGACATCCCACCTTGCCAAATTTTAAAAATTTCAATTAAGTTTTGGCTATAGTAAATAAAATTATAAAAAATTATGTATCCCAGTCTACCGCCAATAATAATTCCTAAAATTAAATAGACTAACATGTCATCAAATTGTAACTTTGTTATTTGTTTAAAATTATATTTGTTTTCTTTGGTTATTTTTATTATTTTAGTTGCATATATCCATCCAACAAGGATCCCTAATATATATGCAATAGAGTACCATCTAATTTGTAATAATCCCCAATCTATCAATATTGGGTCGAATTTATGAACAATCATTTATAAAAAAAGATTTATTTAGTTAAGAATTTAAAATAACTTAAAGATAATAGAAAATATATGGAAAAATATAATAACTTATTAAATAATATCGCTGAATTGATTGAAAAAAGTTTATTTGCATCAAAAGATGTAAAAAATACAGTTGATAAATCGTTAAAATTAAAAAAGGATATTATTTTGAATAAATTAAATCTTATCTCAAGAGAAGAATTTGAGGTGCAAAAAAAAATAATTGAAAAATTATATAAAGATTTAAAAAAACTTAAAAATAAAAAGGCTAAAAAAAAGACTATAAAGGTAAAGAAATCTTAACTCTCAAACCATTTAATAAACTTTTTTCTAATGAAATATTACCCCCATGTGCATGAATTATATCATTCGTAATTGATAAACCCAATCCTACTCCAGACTTATTTAGGCCTCTGCTTTTATCAATTCTATAAAATGGTTTCATGACATTTTTATATTCTTTTTCAGGAATACCAGGGCCGTCATCATCAATAATTATAACCATATCATTTATTTTTTTTGCCAATGAAATTTCAATTTTCTTACCATAAGATAAACCATTATCTATAATATTAATTAAACTTCTTTTTATTGCATTTGGGCGCCCATTAACTTCTATACTTTCAGAAAATTTTACATCAATTTTTTTATTAGGATATTTTTTTATTATATCTTCTATTAAGCTTTTTAAATTGATAGATTCAGTCTCTTCATTTTTTTGATGCCTAGAAAATTCTAAATATTCATTTAACATTCTTTCCATTTCCTCAATATCTTCACTCATTTTTTTTGCTAAGTCTTGTTGCTTTAATAATGCCAATTGAAGTTTTAATCTTGTTAAAGGTGTTCTTAAATCATGACTTATTCCCGATAGCATTTCTGATCTTTGATTTAAATGAACTGAAATTCTTTTTCTCATTTTATCAAATTCGTACGCTGCTTGTCTTATTTCCTGCGCACCAGAAGGTCTGAATTCTTTTACAAATTCACCTTTACCAAACCTTTCTGCTGCTATTGCTAAATTAATAATAGGGCGTGTTTGGTTTTTTAAAAAAACGATAGCAATTGTTATTAGAAGAAAACCGGGCAAGGTTATCCATAGAGCAAAGATCCTTGCTGATGATGGGGAAATTTTATGTTTTGGAAAAAATATTTGAAGAATTCCGTCTAGATATTTAATTCTTAAATCTACCACTTCTTTATATTTTGTTGAGTCAAACCAGTAGGTATCATTAAATACAGATTTAAGTTCACGTCTTAAACTCCTGTCGACTGGACTATACCATCTTTCCTTTATTTCTGCCGGAAGAAACTCATTTTGTTTGTAAGAAATAGCAAATTCAAAATTTTTATTATATAAATTTATTATCGTCTGTTTTTGTCCCATATCAGGATTTCTATATACATCATATAAAGTACGAATTTCGCTAACTAAAGAACGTGTCATACCTTTATTTGCTTTTATCCAAAGACTATCAAAAAAAACAACAGTAATAATAATTTGAAGTAAAATTATTGGTGTAGCCACTATTATCAAAGATCTATAAAAGAGTCTTTTGGGTAAAAATTTTTTTATATAGTTAGTCAATCCATAAAACATAGCCTGAACCTCTAATTGTTTGTAAATATTTGGGATTTTTTGGATTAGACTCAATTTTTTGTCTTAGTCTTGTAATCATAACATCTATTGTTCTTTCTTTTGAAATATTAATAATTTTACCAATATCATTTCTAGAAAAAACTTTTCCTGGTGCTTCAAGCATTTTTTCTAAAACCTTTTTTTCTTGTGGGTTTATTTTAATATTTTTTTTATTATCTTGAATATTCATTTGTTTCAAGTTTATTAAGACATTACCAATATATATTTTTTCAGGTAAAAGAGGTTTTTTAACTTTATTCAAGATATTTTTTATTCTTAGCAAAAGTTCCATTGGCTCAAATGGTTTTCCAAGATAGTCGTCTGCACCTAATTCCAAACCTTTAACTCTATCTGTGGTCTCGCCCTTAGCAGTAAGAAGTATTATTGGCATTATACTTTCCTTCTTAATTTCTTTAGTTAAAGATAAACCACTTTTTCCTGGCATCATAATATCTAAAATTATAATATCAAATTTAATAATCTCCATTTTTTTTTTTGCTTCAAAAGCATCAAACGCCGTAGTTACTAAAAAATCATTTCTTTCAAGATACTCTTTTACTAAGTCTCTTATTCTATCATCGTCGTCTACTACAAGTATGTGATAAGTATTTTTATTCATCAATAATTTTATTTAAAACAGTTTTAAATTTTATAACTGAATCAGAATCAGAATTTTTAAACGCATTATAAATTCTTTTTTTTTGCTGAAAAAATATTTCTGCAAATAGTTTTTTGCCCTTTTCGTCTAAATATATTTGCCGTTGCCTCGAATCAATTTCTCCTTTTTTTAATAGAATAGCTTTATTCTTTATTAAATCTCTTAAAACTCTATTTAAACTTTGCTTTGTGATTTTTAATTTATTTAATAGATTTGTAATTGTAAGACCTTCGTATCTTTCTATTAAGAGTATTGCTCTGTGATGAGCTGTCCCAAATGAGTATTTTTTAAGTATTTTCTTTGGATCCGAGTAAGTTTCTCTATATGCATAGAATATCTGTTCAATAAAATCCTTAATCTGATCATCTTTTAAATATAGCAAGTCTTTCATAATTTATTTTGGGTCAGTTATATTGACATATCTATATAAGATAGATACTTTTTTCTCACAAATAAATCAATTAAGATTAAAAAAATTTTTATGGAACCCATACCTTTTGATAAAAGATCTGGCAAGATTTGGTTTAACGGTGAATTAATAAATTGGCCTGATGTAAAAATACATGTTCTAAATCATGGATTACATTATGCTAGCTGTGTTTTTGAAGGAGAAAGGGTTTACGAAGGAAATATATTTAAGCTTGAAGAACATACCGAAAGATTATTTCATTCAGCCAATAGAATGGGATTTAAAATCCCGTACACCAAAGAATTGTTAAATAATTCCTGTAAAGAAATAGTAGAGATTCAAAAAGTTAAAAATGGTTATGTTAGACCCGTAGCATGGCGAGGAAGTGAAATGATGGCAATTTCTGCACAACAAACAAAAATTCACATTGCTATAGCAGCGTGGGAGTGGGGATCTTATTTTGATCCGAGTTTAAAATTAAAAGGTATTAAATTAAATATTTCTAAGTGGAGAAGGCCAGCCCCAAACACTATCCCATGGGATACAAAAGCTTCAGGACTTTATATGATTTGTACCTTATCAAAACATGCGGCTGAAAAAGAAGGATTCACAGATTCATTGATGTTAGATTATCAAGATAATATAGCAGAAGCAACAGGAGCAAATGTATTTTTCAAGAATAGCAAAGGAGAGTTGCATACACCTATTCCAGATTCCTTTTTGGATGGAATCACAAGAAGGAGCATTATCCAAATAGCTAAATTGAAAAAAATTAAAATTGTTGAAAGAAAAATTAAACCTCAAGAGTTATCAGAATTTACCGGATGTTTTTTGACAGGAACAGCAGCAGAAGTAACACCAGTTTCACAAATAGATAAGTATAATTTTACTGTTTGCAATGTTATAAAAGATTTATCTGAGAGCTACCAAGCTTTAGTAAGAAAAAAAAAATAATTTATTCGGTAATATGGTCTATTCCCTTTTTAACATAGTCATAACCAGTATAAAGTGTAAGAAAAGCAGACAACCACAATAAAATAATTCCAATCGAGTGGGCGTTATAATCATTAAAATTAATTACTCTATTTCCACTTTCACCAGTTAGTAAAATAGCTATAGCAAACATTTGAATAAACGTTTTATATTTAGCTAGACGCGTTACTGGCATTGAAACTTTAGATTTGGCCAGAAATTCTCTTAAACCAGAAATTAGTATTTCTCTGGTAAGGATAATAATTGCAGCAATTACCTCATAATGCTGAATTGTTGCATTCATTACCAGCAGGACAAGCGCTGTTGACACCATTATTTTATCAGCAATAGGATCAAGAAGTTCGCCAAGTTTTGACTCTTCTTTATACAGTCTAGCAAGCAATCCATCTAAAAAGTCTGTAAAGCTAGCGAGTATAAATATAAAAAATGGTATTAAATCTCCTAGAAAACCTGGGATATAAAAAGTGAACACAAATATAGGAACCAAAATTATTCTTCCTATAGTTAATGTGTTAGGTATTTGTAGTTTCATATTTAATTTTTAATTATGAAAAAAATCATGTATTTTTTTTGCTACAGAAGATTCAATTCCATCAACATTTTTTAAATCTTCGAAACTTGCCGATTCCACAGCTCTTGCAGATCCAAAAAAATTTAACAAAGCTCTTTTTCTTGTCCTTCCGATACCATTTATTTCATCTAATAACGATTTTGACAAACTATTTTTTCTTTTCATTCTATGGCTGCTGACGGCAAATCTATGAGCTTCATCTCTTAATCTTTGAAGAAAAAAGAGCAATGGCTCTCTTTTGTTTAATTTAATAGAGTTTTCCTTATAAAAAAAAGTTTCATCTCCTTGATTTCTATTCTTTCCTTTTGCAATTGCTATAATTGGAAGATCATGAAAACCATATTCATCTAAAACTTTTCTACTTGTAGAATACTGGCCCTTGCCCCCATCAACAATTATTAAATCAGGAATAATAACATCAGTTTGTTTTTTATTTTGGATAATTTTTGCAAACCTTCTTTCTAATACTTCTTTTAGCATACCATAATCATCACCACTATTAAGCGTTTTATCTTTAATATTAAATTTTCTGTATCTTTTTTTTACAAATCCCTCTGTACCAAAAGAAATTAAAGCACCAACTGAATGAGCCCCTTGGATATGGCTGTTATCATAAACCTCAATTATTCTTGGAGAAATATTTAATTTAAATTTTTCAGCAATTTGATCAAGGAGCTTAGTATTAGTTTCTGATTCAAAAATTCTTCTTGTTAAAGCTTCTTTTGCATTTTTTTCAGCCATTTTAGATATTTTTAATGCATTACCTTTAGTAGCTATTTTGATTGATATTAATTTTTTTTCTTTTTTTTCTAATGCCATTTTAATTAAGCTTAAATCGTTAATTTTTTTATTTAACAAAATTTCAGCTGGTGCATTTTTATTTTCATAAAACTGCGTAAGAAAAGAACTTAATACTTCCTCAACAGTATGATCATCATCATGTTTGGGAAAAAAAGATTGATTACCCCAATTTTGTTTTGATCTATAAAAAAATACCTGAATGCAACTCTTTGAAGCTTCTTGAGAAATAGATATGACATCTGCATTATTCAAATTAGTAGAACTTATATTTTGTGAAGATTGAATTTGAGTAAGTGCTTTAATCCTATCTCTAATAATAGCTGCCTTTTCGTAATCCATTTTTTTACTACTTTTTTCCATTTCAAAAGATAATTTTTTTTGTATAGTTTTTGACTTACCAGAGAGAAAATCTATAGCATCACTAACAAGCTTGGCATATTCTTCTTTATTAATAGAATTTACACAAGGTGCTGCACATCTTTTAATTTGAAAAAGTATACAAGCTCTGTCTCTATTTTTAAAAACTGAATCATTACAAACTCTCAACAGAAAAACTTTCTGAAGAATTTTAATTGTCCAATTAGCAGAACCTACAGAAGCAAACGGTCCAAAGTAATGACCTTTTTTATTTTTTACACCTCTATGCTTTGATAATTGTGGCCAGTCACAATCTTTTTCAATAAAAATATATGGAAATGATTTATCGTCCTTCAAAAGAATATTAAATTTAGGTTTAAATTTTTTAATTAAATTAGCTTCTAGAAGTAATGCTTCTGCTTCACTGCTAGTTGTTATTATTTCTAAATTATTAGTTAAAGCTAGCATTCTGTTAGTTCTTATAGGAAGGTTTTTTCCAGTAGCGTAATCTCTAAGACGATTAGGTAAATTTTTTGCTTTACCAACATAAAGAACTTGGTTTTTTTTACCAAGCATTCTGTATACTCCTGGACTATTAGAAATTAATGGAATTTTTTTTTTAATTAAATCTTTACCAAAATCAAGATCCTTCATAATCACTTCTGCTTTTAAAGACTTCTACGCCAACTGATTGAGCGTTCGTTATTGCCTCAGGTTTTTCAATTTTAATTTTTACAGAGTTAATTCTTTTATCTGCAAATATTTCATTAAAAGAATCTTCTGCTAAACTTTCTAAAAAATTATACTTTTTATTTTTTGCTAATTTTTTTAATTTATTAGTAATTTTTTCATAATCTACAATACTGGATAAATCATTTTCATCTGGATGTATATTTTGATTAACGTCAATAACTATATTAAAAATTATTTTTTGTTTTTTAATTTTTTCATTTTGATGAATTCCAATTATTTCATCAATAGTGAAATCTTTAATTAGCACTGTTCTCTTAATCGTATTTTTATTTTTTTTTGATTTAAGTTCAACAATTTTAAAATTACTCTTTTTCATTTTTAATATCCCACATTAAATTTTGCCCACTATCCACAGCTATAACTTGTCCTGTAATAGAGTTGTTATTAATTAAGAATTCTACGGTATCACAAATATCTTTTAGTCCCACAGCTTTTTTCAACAGTGTAGATTCTACCTGTTTATTAAAATGTTTAGTTGATTGACGTTTACTTTTTATTGTCGGTCCAGGAGCTATACCATTTACTCTTATATTTGGACTTAGTCGCATAGCCATAGTTTTTGTTAGCGTATAAAGTGAACTTTTGCTTAAAGTATAAGACATAAAAATAGGTGTTAACTTAAATACTCTTTGATCAATAATATTTATTATATTTGATTTTTTTTTTTTTGTAGTTTGTTTGGCAAAATTTTTTATT
>Ga0209709_10000371_pt1 | contig 42554 bp, 39 predicted proteins | sample ArcticOcean_MG_C_2_FD_187435 | JGI IMG/M metagenome (GOLD analysis project Ga0209709, IMG submission 187435) | Marine microbial communities from western Arctic Ocean - ArcticOcean_MG_CB4_136 (SPAdes) (version 2) | ecosystem: Environmental > Aquatic > Marine > Oceanic | place: Arctic Ocean... | reverse complement strand
TGTTACCAGTTCCATCACCATCAGTGTCTACTGACTCTGTTGCATCAAGTGGAAGATCATCTGAAACATCGGGAACACCATCATTATCATCATCGGTATCAGCATTGTTTCCAGTGCCATCGCCATCAGTATCTACTGATTCAGTAGCATCAAGCGGAAATTCATCAGCTCCGTCAAGAACACCATCACCGTCATCGTCGGTATCAGCATTGTTTCCAGTTCCATCGCCATCGGTATCTACAGATTCTGTTGCATCAAGTGGAAAGGCATCTGCTGTATCGAGGACACCATCGTCATCATCATCAGTGTCAACGAGATTGAAAGTTCCATCGCCATCTGTATCGATATCGATTATATTAGCATAATCAGGACAACTTTCAGTAGTGCCGAGATCTATGCCGTCATTTGGTGTAACAGTTACAGTCCAGTTTTCGCCGACTGAAGTAGCAGTATCTGGTACTGACAACTGGTCATTGAAACCGGTCGCTAGAACTCCATCGGAAAACCATCTTATTTCCGTGCCTGATTCTGGGTCACCATTCGCATCAGCGTAAGTATAACTTAGGGTTAGAGATTGATTAACGCCAACATCACCATTCGGCGAAAGAGAAAGGCTGGATACAGTAGGAGGAGTGTTTGGGGCTAATTCTGTTATAGTGGCTGATGCTTGGCTCCAAACATCTCCTGATGTAGCGTAGTCACCATTTCCTTGAAGAACTGCCAAATCCATACTCATTGTACCGCTACCAGATGTAGGAGCTGTCCAATCCAATGTCCAAGTGACTGAACCTGAACTACTATGAGTTGCACTGAGACCATTTATCTGAACCAGAGAACCTGGGTTGGAGAAGGTTCCTTTGTCAACTTGAAGAGAAAAACCACCCACAGATGCAGAGGTTCCTCCGGTAAATCCGATATTGATAGTATAGGTTTGACCAGCGGTATAAGTCGATGGGAAATCATGTGTAGCTGTAATCCCAGTACCACTATAATGGCAGGTACAGCCTGTTGCTGCCTGATTGTGCTTCCCTGTTATTTTACCCTCAATCGAAGGAGCTGATGCAAGTATTACAAGTAATATTACCCCGATTAGCACGCGTGAAAGAGGCTTCATAGGGCGTTCGTGATTAATTTTTGTTATGGTTGTTATGGTACACTGATTTAACAAACAGTAAACTATCGATGAATAATATTTCCTTAAGCCACATTAACTAGAGCAGGATAGCATGGAGCAACCTACTCTATTACGAGCCCATTCAGGTCTTTTCTGGAACCATTCCTCTTCAAACTCTGGTTGTTCATCGTAAGGGTTTTGAAGCAAAAGATAAAGTTGTTCTGCGACCGAAAAATCATCTTTTTCTGCAGCATCAATAGCAAGTTGTGCCATCCAATTCCTCAGCACATACTTAGGATTGGCTTTACGCATTGCAGAGCGATTTGGCGAACCTTCAATACGTGTCCACCAACGTTGAAGCCACGTATTCCATTGTTCAACTGGAATAGTTGAAGAATCGTAAAAAGCATCGACAAGAAAATCGACATTAGGCGCTTCAATAGAACACAACAATCGGAAGAAAATGGTCATATCTGTCTCAACCTCTTGCAGTAATGAGTTCAATTCTAAGATCATAGACTCATCTGATGCAGTGAATTTGTCTAATCCCAACTTAGCGGTCCACATATTGTTGTGATATTCATCAAATGCATCGGTATACGAATCAAGAGCTTGTTGCAAGAGTTCTGGTTCATCCATCAATGGAACCATCGCTTCAAGAAACCGAGCAATATTCCAAGCCCCAATTTGTGGTTGTTGCCCATAGCGATAGCGACGAGTTGAAGCATCTGTTGTGTTTGGAGTCCAACCAGGATTGTAATCTTCCAGCCATCCGTATGGCCCGTAGTCGATGGTCAAACCGTGAATCGACATATTGTCTGTATTCATCACTCCGTGAACAAAACCAACACGCATCCAATGGGAAATCATTGCAGCGGTTTGTTCTGCGACATGGGTGAACCATGCCATACGTGATACATCATCTTGAACCGAATGATTGGGAAAATGATGCTTTATGGTGTGGTCAACCAAGCAACGCAAGGTTGACTCATCTCCGGATGCAGTATGAATCTGGAAACTACCAAATCGTATGAAACTTGGAGCCACCCGACAAACAACCACTCCAGGTTCAGGTGCTGGATTCCCATCATATAGCATATCACGAATCACCGACTCACCTGTTGTGACCAAAGACAAAGCCCGGGTTGTAGGAACTCCCAAATGGTACATTGCTTCGCTACAGAGAAACTCTCTAATCGATGAACGAAGCACTGCTTTGCCATCTGCAAAGCGAGAGTAAGGCGTCTGACCTGAACCCTTGAGTTGTAATTCCAATACCTCATTTTCCAGTTGAACTTCACCCAAAGTAATGGCTCTGCCATCACCCAATTGACGGGCCCAATTACCGAACTGATGTCCACCATAACGCTGAGCATAAGGATCCATACCATCGATGACAGGACCGCCTCCAAGTACAACCCCATCTGGTTTGTCGAGTCCTAGTTTTACGGCCATCTCTTTCGACCATAGCATGATTTTAGGGTCGGGAGAGGGAGTTGGATTGACGCGCGACCAGCATGCATTCGGAACTTGCCGCGGTCTTCCTCCAACCTCTTCATCACCCGGTGTTTCGTCTAGGAAACGACTGAGCCACTGTAGAGATGCTAGAGTGCCCATGTATTGAGCACTAGCCGCTCCATCTTGAATATGTATGATGTCAAAGACGCATCAATAGCTACGTGAGATGGCTATCGCTTGTGTGCTAATCTAATGATTCCCATACACTAGCAAGTGAATATTGTTTAGAATTATATCTAGTTTAGCAATGAAATTAAGAGAATTGGATTAAGTGATTACTAAATACCGAAGCAATCCAGATTCATTTGGCGAGAAGACGGACTAGATGACCATTCTAGAAAGTTAACTATTCGAAATGTTGGGATTTAAATGGATAAAGAATTTGATAAATCTAATTTGCTCAATGCTTCAGATGACTCAGCTGTAGTGAATGCAGAACTACTTGACGACAACTTGAACGCAAAACAATCCAATGAACCGAGTATAGGGGCTTTTTCTCTAAAGCCTTCTTTGTCAATAGCCCTAGTAGTGCTACTGCTTTCCTCTACCATTCTTTATGCGGTAATATCTGCAGATGAAGATCAATTAGAAGATTTCGCAGCGACTAACATGGTAGATGATCCTACTATTTTCGTTACCGACAGTTTGGGTATGCCTGTTAATGAACAACCGCTAGAAATGGATTTCATATTCAGTGATGTAGGAGAAACTGGGAAGGAACCGAGCATTGGAATCACATCGAGTGGCTGTATGTTCTTCATTGCCATGGAGAAACCAATGCGTTCATGCGATCATGGTGAAACTTGGACAAATGTCGCAGATATCACTCAGGCACCCTTTACCAGTGACCCATATGGATGGGTTGATCCTGTGACAGACCGTGTATTCAATATCCACATGATGGGGTTAGAATCCACTTGGATCGGCTGGTCCGATAATGATGGTGAATCATGGCTGGGTAACCCCCACGACTCAGGAACAACTCCTCTAAACGACCACATCAAATTAGCAACGGGTCCTTGGAGAGATGAAGGGATTTTTGGCCCAATAGGGCAAATAAACCCAATCTATGAAACCGCTGTATATTTCTGTTTCAATAAACTGGTAGGGATATCATGCTTCACTAGTTTTGACGGCGGTGCGAGTTTCGAAGTTGGCGGCAATATAGTTGGCCTAGCATCGACAAACGGGGGATTGCATGGAGCGATTACAACCGCTCCGGATGGAACTGTCTACGTCACTCCTCGTGTAGAAACTCCGACACTGATACTATCCAAAGATAACGGGCTAACTTGGGACGAAATAGAAATGGGGACAGATGTTGGTACTCCTAACCCTCGGAAAAATTCCGAAGTTGCTACAGATAGCGAATCCAATGCATACCACATCTGGACCGGCGCAGACCAAGGAATATACATGTCCAGAAGCATAGATTCCGGAGCGTCATGGGAACAGAATAGCATCCGAATCAGCCCTGCTGAGGTAATTTCAACCGCTTTCCCACAAACAGATGCTGGCGATCCCGGTCGAATTGCAATTACTTACTTAGGAAGTGAAAATGGGTCACTGATAGATTCTAACAGCACTATTCCTCAAAATTGGAATGGAAATGCTCACAATGCTCCTAACGCAGTCCACTATCACCTCTATGTAACCTACAGTCTAAACGCACTTGATGAAAATCCGATTTTTCATACACGAAGGGTAACTGATGACCCTGTGCAAATTGGTTCTATATGCCTAAACAGTGGTGATTGCAACAGTGACCAGGGTGGTTCAAATCGAAACCTATTGGATTTCAATGATTTGACTATCGATTTAGAAGGTCGTGTTTACATCGCATTTGCAGATGGTTGTATTGATGCTTGTGCATCAAGTCCAGACCCTCAACCTGCAGATTCTAGAACCGGTCGTGGCTCTGTATACTTCATGGCCAATGGACCTAGCCTCTATGTAGAGATTGGAGAAATGATGTCACCGGTAGACCCGCCTGAAACACAACTACCTGACAAAATGACTACTGCGCTACAATTAGAAGTAGCCAGAGAAGAAAGTGATGAAGCATAATACTGAGAACATCACCATTGAACCAATGATCCATCGAATTCGACATAGCGCCCACTCATCGACATATCTTGTTCATTTATTCTATCCATTATACCTCTAACACTTTCATCTGTTGAAAGTGGAGCATCAGGACCGCCCATGTCGGTCTCGACCCATCCAGGATGGAGAATTAGTAGCGAAGTGCCCATTTGTTCCAACTCATTTTTCATTGCCATAGAGAACATATTCAATGCGGTTTTTGAAGCTCTATAAGCGTATGAACGGCCGCTATGACAATCACTGATCGAGCCCATTAAACTACTCATCATAACCACTGTTGATTGCTTACTTAATTTCGGTAGTGCTTGTTGAGTGACTAATACCGGAGACACTGCGTTAACATTCAGAACATCTAATGCATGCTCCATATCAATTTCTGAGATTGATTGCCAGCGCCCATCGCCAATACCAGCATTGTTAATCAGAAGGTCTAGTGAGTCTATTGTTTGAATAACAGATACGATTTGATCTTTATTTCTAACATCCATTTGATGAATGCGTAATGCCGGGTTTTCAATTTCATCAAGACCACCCTTGTTCGAACGATATGTCGCATGAACATTATACCCTGAATCAAGTAATTGCGCAGTCAATTCTAAGCCTATTCCTCTGTTCGCACCGGTAACTAAAGCAGTCTTCATGACACCGACTCATGGATGAATCAAATAAAGATTGAGATTAGGTTAATGCAATTTAATAATAGCAAAATTATTCTGAACAATCTCTCAAGTAATCAAATGCTTCTTCTCCAAGCGCCTCTGGCGGATTAATTCCATTCTACCCAACATTGCTTTTCGTAATCTTTCCACCACCACTTCTGAGAACCGCTAGGAAACTCACATATTTCGTAACCATCTTCATTGATTTTACTTTGGTAATTCAAAGGAGGTTCGCTCTCCTCTTGCTCGCTATTTGAATCTTGAACAGTTACGGCATTATTGTCGTCATCATCTTGAGGAATATCACTCATTACTATGCTATCCTGGATTATTGATCCTTGGATGGAATTGGCATCTGAATCTTGAACAGTTACGTCATTATTGCCGTCACCTTGAGGGACATCACCCATTACTACGCTATCCTTGATTACTGACCCTTGGATATAATCTCCCTGTACAACGGTAACTTGTTGTTTAACACTAGGCGGAGCAATCTTTCCAATCGGAATCGGATCGTTTCCAGAATGGGGTTTTACAGTCATCATCCCTCCGCATTTCGGACAAACCCAACCAACATGAAATGAATTACAACATATTGGCATTATGCTTCACCTCCTCTTTCCCATAAAGTTGTTTCAGCACCATATATTCTGGTGTTAACTGCATCTTTGGGAATATGAGAGACTACGTGAAAATTTTCAAGAATCAAATGACCTTTAACATCATCAATCGGGAAAGGTGTCCAAGAATCACAAGATCCCGGCATAATAGAATCACCACTTCTCTCAGCATGCATATGGCATGCCAATTTTCTTGCCACCTTCATTTCACTTTCAAAAAATGAATCATATGGACAAGAATTGCAACCTGGATAAGGACTTCGGATTGGCCCATTTATTGAAACTTTATCTCCATTTGAAGGTATCAAAATATGTGAAGAAGCTATTGTAACTAATTCACCAACATTGAGAGTTAAATCAGCTTGTAGACCCCCAACCATACAACCATCCCCGATAGTTACATTATTTGCAGCCACTGTATCTCTCACAGTCACATTCTTTCCAATTACGCAACTATCAAGGGCTAATACTGGACCCAAAATAACTGCACCATCACCGATAGTGACATTCCTTCCTGCAACCCCTCCTTCGATTAAGATATGCCCGGGTGAATCTGAATCTAATTCTACAGGATCAATGATGACATCGCCTTCTGCAATAATTCCACCTTGAATCCAAATACCATTTCCAACATTTACATCACCTAATGAATTAATAGAACCTTGAATTTCGGTTCCAGGTGCTAACTGGCCATTACTCAGCAAAATCTTTTCTGCACTTTCAATAATTACATTCTTACCCACAACACTTCCATGTACTGCACTAGATGCCCCAATTCTGACCATCCGATGTTGTTCACCACCTTTTCTCGGTAAAATACCACCTGTCAATTCCTGACCACTATGTAATCTAACTAGAGATTCGGTTTCTTCTAAAATTGACCTTGAAAGTACTGCTGCACTATCACCAATCTCAGTCAAAATAATCCCTCCACTAATAATTGAGGGTCTTTCAATTTATTTAATACAGCAAAAACGTCAGGTGAAATTGCTCCTCGCATTGCAAGAGAATTTATCGCTGCTGCTATTTGATTGACATTCACTTTGTGCATTGCTATATCTTTTGATTCGATGCCCAAAATAAATTTTGATTCACCTGCTTCAATCTGAATTGAAGAGGAATTTGTGAATTCAATAGGTTTCTGACAAATTATCTCTGAATGCGGAATACCATCAAGTGTGACCCAATGATGGGTCACATGATTAGCATCTAAAATTCCATGAAACGATTTAGTGGATAAAAAGTTTCTCACCTGATTTGTCTCATTGTTTATTTGTAATTGAAATGCTTCAGCATTTATTGTCAATTGCTGATGCTTTCTGACTCCGGACAGAACCATCTGATGAGGGCGACTCCAAATCATTGCATTTCTTTGGATTAACTTATTCCATGGACTTTCATCAATACTTTTATTCAAATACTCAATATTTCTAACCTCTCTTGAATCTTTTTTAATAGCATGAATTGCTCTTTCCTTAGCATTTTCTAATTCTTCCAATCTTTCTTCCTGTTGTTTCCTCATTTGATCGCTTCTTCTATCGATAGCACCGCTAAGACCTTCAATTTCATTCTTTAGGGATTGATTCATTTGTTGAAACCTAAACAAATCACCTTCAGCTAATTTAATAATACCTAATATGGCCGGATATGCAGGATTACTAACCTCATACGAATGAGTGTTTACTGTTGTTACAACAGGTGAAACAGAACCTCCTTGAGCGCCGACGTAACCTCCTCCTCCTGAAGCAACACCATATTTTGATTGTAATGTCAATTTTGGATTAACTTGAATCGAGTGCAGTTTGTTTATGGTCTGACTTTGAGCTTCAATCATACCAGAAACTTCAGAGATTCTTCGTTCTAACTTTTCACCTTCCTCTGCAATTCCCAAACGATAGTCAGCGGTTTTTTCTCTCATCTTTGCTTCTGTTTCTTCCATCTCTCTATGAATGGACTCTTCTTGGGCAATAATATCAGCAGCGACAGAATTTTCAAGTGATTCCTCTGCTCGTAATAATCCAACTAAAGAATTTATCCAGCCTTGTGTAGTAGAGTCAATGGTTACAAAATTCATTTCTTCAGTACGCTCCATTAGATGTCTACTCCATTCCTCATAAGGAATGCGATCATGATTCATACCGTTAATTATTATAGAAATTTGTTGATCATTGTATTCAATAAGATTTTTTATCCTATCGAAATTTGCTAACACCTCGCCACATACATCTCTATCCACTAAGACAGCTATTTGTGCTACATCTTCACCAATATGTGTGTCTCCTAATTCTGCCAAAATACTATCTGTCATGATTGAATTATGTCCTGTTAAGATCTTTAATGTATTAGATTTAATAGGTGTACTTTGAATTAAATTCAAGAAATCATTCTCATCTACTCCTAAGTTAATAATTGAATCTAGAGAAAGTTGGAAAAAATTATCCTCGCCTTGACGCCAAGCGTTTAGTGCAGGATAATTTTCTGAAGAATGAATGCTACGACTACCGAGACCTTCTCTAACATTGATGATAGAATGATACTGTGGGTTTTTTGATACAAGATGTGGAATCCCATTCCAGTATACAACACTGTGTAAAGTAGCTCCAATTCTATTAATCAAAACTGGTTCAGGATTTGAAATAGTTTTTAGTAAATAGAATAATAATAGGAGCAATGCACCAACTATTGAAATAACGTATGCAGCTACACCTACGACAATTAGGATGCATGAAGCTATCATTCCACCCCTTAGAATATTGTTATAAGAATACCAATCAGTATTTTTCTGTGCCCACTGATCGACAGCAATGAGAACTGCAGCTTCAGTTCCCGTAAGTGGTGAATTATCAGCTAACTTTCCTGCAGGAAAAACCGCCATACCAGCGTTATAATAATTCTCTAATTTATACCTTTACCCCGAGAATCAAATAAAAGTCTCTAGAACCATGAATCTGTACTTTTGCTCATTCTTTCCGATTCAAGCGATATTTCGCATGATTTTATACTCTGAATCAAATAAGGATTGAGATGAAGACCCATCTCAATAAGTCTAACTTTCCAGAAAAGGAGTGGTCCCCTTACCACTGAAAAAGATTGCACTCTAAACGCGACTAAGTAAGCGACCAACCGCCATCAACCGGCAGGATATATCCGGTGATGTAGTCGGCATCTGCTAGGAACTTCACTGCATTGGCCACATCTATTGGATCACCCGCTCGGCGCAAAGGAACACTTTCTACAATTTTGTCAAACATCTCCTGTTCCCATTCAGCGGCAATTATCGCCCCAGGAGCGATACCGTTCACCCTCACCTCTGGTGCTAACTCCCCGGCAAGGTTGACTATCAATTGCCGCAAAGCACCCTTGGTTGCAGTATAATGTGAAAGCCCTTCCCAAGCATGATTCCAACTGGTGTCAACAATACCGATAACCGAGCCTTTTTTGATCTGAATCTTAGGCAGAAGTGCTTGGGTTAGCAGGAAGGGAACCTCGAAATGAATACGGGAATAATCACGTAACAAATCACCAGTAACCTTCTCGAAGTCTTCCTTTCTATAAATTGAAGCATTGTGGATTAGCAAGTCCACATTTGGACTATCTATCGAGTCGATTAGATGCTTTAGACCCGCATCACTCCCGAGGTCTGCTTGAACCACGATCGCATCGCGGCCTTCTGCAAGTTTCTCTGCCTCTTCAATCGATGAATTACAGTGGATGTAAACCATCCATCCATCGTCGAGTAAGGCATTGGTGATGGCAGCGCCGATTCGCTTGGCACCACCGGTGATAACTGCGCATCTCATCAGGTAGCGTAGGCGCTAGCCGGTTTCAATGCTGTGGAAAGAGCGGCGCATCCTTTTTCCACCCTAGCGACTGGCATTGCATGGTGGGGAGGTCATGACTGTTAACAGACTGAAGATGGCCGGCGAGCGAACAAGGCTGCCACCATGGTTCAGAACACGCCTTCCTACTGGGGATTTACAGCGGGCTTTCAATGAAACAAAAGCCACTGTTGACGACAATATGCTAAACACTGTTTGTCAAGAAGCCCGTTGTCCAAATATCCACGAATGTTGGGCAGCAAAGGATGCTACATTCATGGTTGCAGGCCAAGAGTGTACTCGTGGCTGTCGTTTCTGTGCAGTTGGCACAATAAAAACGCCACCTCCGCTCGATACTGAGGAACCGGCAAATCTTGCCAGTGCTGTCTCCAGCATGGGTTTGAAACACGCAGTCATCACCGTGGTGAATCGCGATGATTTACCAGATAGTGGGGCTGCTCATTACAAAGCATGTCTACAAGCGGTTAGAGAAAAAAGCAGTGAGGTCACACTTGAATTACTCTGCAGCGATCTAGCCGGTGACAAAGATGCTTTGGCTATGCTTTTGCAAGATTTGCAATTAGAGGTTTTTGCGCATAATGTTGAGTGTGTGCCACGACTCGATAAAACGGTGCGCGATGCGCGGGCCACATTTGCCAATTCATTGATGATTCTCCGTGAAGCAAAGCGCTTACGTCCAGACATCCTTACCAAATCATCACTGATGGTTGGTTTGGGAGAAACAGATGAGGAAGTTTCAGAAGTTCTTGTAATGCTTAGAGAAGCCGGAGTCGATCTAGTTACTATTGGCCAATATCTAGCCCCTAGCGATAAACACCATTCAGTTATGAGATTCCCTGAACCTGAGATGTTTGATAAATGGGCTGATGAGGCCATTGAACTAGGTTTCCTAGGCTGTGCATCTGGCCCTCTAGTGCGCTCCTCATACCGTGCTGGGCGTCTTTATCAACAAGCGGCGGCAAGGCTAATTATCGAAACGGAGTGAGAGAAGTATGCCCGGTCGAAACACTGCAACTGAAAGTCCATTTACAGTTGGAGAGGCTCCTTTCAGACCCGGTGATGAAGCTGACTTTGGTGGCTCATGGAAGGAACAACCTGGCGACCTTTGGCGCCCTGACCCAATCCAATGTATCACCATGGACACGCTCCCTCATTGTACAGGATTGATACGAGTACTTGGTGACGACAATAAGGCATCTGGAGAATGGGATCCTAAACTCGATGCTAAAGAATTGTTACGCGGTTTGGAATTGATGTTGAAACTAAGGATTTTCGATGAACGCATGATGAAAATGCAACGCACTGGCTTATTATCGTTTTACATGCGATCTTTGGGAGAGGAAGCTGTTGCTATAGCACAGACTATGGCCCTTGATGACAACGATTGGATTTTCCCCTCATACAGGCAGCCAGGTGCACAATTCGTACGTGGTCGCGACATGGTCAGCATGATTTGCCATTGCATCGGTAATACCGAAGACAATGTCAAAGGACGGCAGATGCCGGTGCATTATTCCTGGAAAGAGGGTCATTTCATCTCGATTTCATCACCGGTTGGAACTCAGTTCTCGCAAGCGGTAGGTGTTGCTATGGCAAGTGCATACAAGGGTGAAGACCAAACATGTATCACTTGGCTTGGTGACGGAACCAGTGCCCAAGGTGATTACCACTATGCACTCAATTTCGCTAGCACTTTCAAACCACCAGTTATTCTAAATGTTGTCAACAATCAATGGGCCATCTCTACCCATCGTAATTTGGCCACAGGGGGCGAGACGTTTGCTATGCGAGGACTTGCTTACAACATTCCTTCTTTCAGAGTTGATGGCAATGATTTCCTTGCATTATACTCAGTCACTAAATGGGCACGAGAGCGAGCAAGAGCAGGTAAAGGCGCAACTCATATCGAGGTCTACACCTATCGGGCTGGTGCCCACTCATCCAGTGACGATCCAGTTGCATATCGACCATCTGATGAGGAGAAATCTTGGCCTGGTGGCGACCCAATCGAACGACTGAAAGAGCATCTTTACGAGATTGGGGCTTGGAATGAAGAAAAGCATAACCAGATGATTGACCGTATTGGTGATGAAGTGATGAGCGCTTACAAAGAAGCATGTGAATTTGGTGACTTGGCTAATGGGCCCTATCCTCCTGCATCGACCATCTTCACCGAGGTATACGAGAAAGTACCATGGCATATTCAAGAGCAACGCGAGGAATTAGGGAAGTGATGATATGGTTGAAATGAATATGATCCAATCACTAAACTCGGCCCTAGAACACCAGTTGTTAAAAGATGAAAATGTACTGATATTCGGCGAGGACGTCGGTTATTTCGGTGGAGTATTTCGTGTCACTAGCGGACTACAAGACAAATTTGGCGCTCACCGTGTCTTCGATTCACCTCTAGCAGAAGGTGGCATAGCCGCCATTGCAATGGGCATGGGACTCAATGGCTTACGTCCAGTAGCAGAGATTCAATTTGCTGACTACATCTTCCCTGCCTACGACCAAATAGTCAATGAAATCGCCAAATTACGCCATCGATCTGGTGGCGAGTTTTCAACTCCTGTCACATTTAGGACACCTGCTGGAGGAGGAATAAAAGGTGGTCATCATCACAGCCAATCCCCAGAAGCACAATTCACTCATACTCCAGGTTTGAAAGTGGTTTACTGCTCTGACCCGTATAATGCAAAAGGTCTGTTAACCAGCGCGATTGAATGCAATGATCCAGTGATTTTCTTTGAGCCAAAACGCTGCTACCGTGGACCTTTCTATGGCGATCCACATCATGTTCCGACATGGAAAGGCCATCCTCGTGGCGATGTGCCTGAAGAATACTACAGTATACCCTTAGAGGAAGCTCGTATCGTGCAAGAAGGCGAAGATTGTACTGTTATCGCCTATGGAACAATGGTTCATGTCTGTGAAGAAGCGATTCGAAAGTCAGGTATTTCCTGTGATTTAATCGACTTACAAACTCTGGTTCCTTGGGATAGAGATACAGTTGTTAATTCAGTAAAGAAGACTGGACGTTGCGTAATTGTCCACGAAGCACCCAAAACCAGTGGCTTTGGTGCTGAGATGAGTGCTAGCGTACAGGAGCGTTGTTTCTATCATTTGCAAGCACCGATTAAAAGGGTGACAGGGTGGGATACACCATTCCCTCACAGCACTGAATGGGATTACCTACCAAGTGTCAAAAGAATTTCATCAGCGATTAGAGAAACACAGGAGGATTGAAAATGGGGATATATGCATTTAGATTACCAGATATTGGTGAAGGAGTTGTCGAAGGTGAAGTCGTTGAATGGATGGTTACAATCGGCCAAGAAGTCAAGGAAGATGATGCTATTCTCTCGGTAATGACCGATAAAGCAACTGTTGAAATCCCCTCACCTGCCGATGGTAAAGTTATCAGTCGCAAGGGTGAACCTGGCGACATTATCGCAGTTGGGCAAATCTGTATCGAGTTCGAAGTTGAAGGTAAAGGAAATGCTACCGAAGCAGAGTCACCGGCAGCAGAAACAAAAGTCGAATCAAAAGATGAGATTAAGGAAGCACCAGCAGTAGTTCCAGAGCCCAAAGAAGAAGCAAAAACAGAAACTATAGTTCCTGTTTCTAATGCGGTAAAAGGTGAAAGAAAACTGGCTAGCCCAGCGGTTCGTCGCCGAGCTAGGGAAAGCGGAATCGACTTGGTTGGTGTAGCAGGATCAGGTCCTGCTGGTAGAATCACTCATTCCGATCTCGATTCGTGGAAAGAAGCCGGTTCGCCGGTTGCTGCCGCAGGTCCAAACCGTTCGCAGAAGAGTGGCACCATCGAAATACCGGTTATTGGCTTACGCAAGCGTATCGCTGAATCGATGACTGCATCGTATACCACCATCCCTCACTTCTCATATTTCGAAGAGGTTGATGTAACTGAATTAGAATCACTGCGTCAGCATCTCAATGCTAATCGCGCTGCAGGTATGCCAAAACTGACCTACTTGCCATTCATCATGCAGGCTTTGGTCAAGGCTCTCAAAGAACGCCCAGAATGTAATGCACTTTACGACGATGAAAATATGGTCGTCACTCGACATGAAGCAATTCATCTTGGAATTGCTACTCAGACCGAACGCGGACTTTACGTTCCAGTTGTCAAGCATGTTGAGGCCCAGGATATCTGGCAGACAGCAGAGGAGATGGGACGGGTTACTCAAGCAACAAGAGATGGCAAAGCCGGAATTGAGGATCTGAGTGGCTCAACCTTCACCATTACCAGTCTTGGACGAATGGGTGGATTAGGTGCAACTCCAATTATCAATAAACCAGAGGTTGGAATTCTCGGAGTTCACAATGCCAAGGATAGCGCAGTAGTAATCGATGGCCAAATCGTGATACGCCGTATCATGCGTCTTTCATCCTCATGGGACCACCGCGTGGTCGACGGATTCGATGGAGCAAGTTGTGTGCAAGTCCTAAAAGGATTACTTGAGCACCCAGCGACCATCTTCATGTGAGGTTGATTGTAATGTCAAAAAAGTGTCAGGTATTGGTCGTCGGGGCAGGCCCCGGTGGATATGTAGCAGCAATTCGCGCTGGGCAATTAGGTTTGAAAACCATAATCGTCGAAGGTGAAAAAGCTGGAGGAACTTGTCTTATCAGAGGGTGTATTCCATCCAAGGCATTGATTCACGCTGCAAACAGGTTCCACGCTCTTGCTGAGCATGCCAAAAGCGACGGACACATGGGGATTACCATTCCAGGTCCAGCCGAACTAAATATGGCTGCGACAATCGGCTGGAAAGAAGATATAGTCGACAAATTGAACAAAGGAGTTGAGCATTTGCTCAAAGCCGCTGGAGTAGAACTGATTCAAGGTTGGGCTGAATTCATGGATGCAAAAACCGTCAAGGTCGGTAAAGAAGTGATTGAAGCAGAACATGTCATCCTCGCAAATGGTAGCGTACCAATCGAATTACCATTCATGAAATACTCAGGGAATGTAATCTCAAGTCGTGAAGCCTTGAACTTAGAGCAGGTTCCAGAACATCTAGTCGTAGTCGGTGGAGGATACATCGGACTGGAATTAGGAATCACTTTCCGTCTTCTAGGCAGTGAAGTAACCATTCTTGAAGCATTGGATAGTGTACTTCCTATCTTCGATAAAGAATTGCGCCGCCCACTTGAGATCACTCTCAAGAAACTCAAAATCAAAGTAGAGACTGGAGTCTTTGCCAAAGGTGTTGAAGAAGTTGAGGGACGCACTAAAGTATTCTATATTTCAAAGGATGCAGCCGAAGATGCTGAGCCTCTTGAACTAATAGCAGACAAGGTTCTAGTCACCGTTGGTCGCAAACCAACCTCCCAGGGATTAGAGCCCACAGGAGTTGTCCTAGATGAACGAGGCTTTGTCAAAGTCGATCAAAAATGCCAAACCAACATGAGTGGTGTATTCGCTATCGGCGATGTTTGTGATGCTGGAGAAATGCTCGCTCACGTCGCTAGTCATCAAGGTGAAATGGTCGCAGAGATTATCGCTGGCCATGACCGAATCTACGACCCTGTTGCAGTTCCTGCCATCGTCTTCACCGAACCAGAGATTGTCAGTGTTGGACTCTCACCAGATCAGGCCACAGAAGCGGGTCATCCAATTATCGTCGGTAAATTCCCGATCGGAGCAAATGGGCGAGCACTTACTCAGAACGCTGAGAAACTGGGTGGTTTTGTCCGAGTGGTTGCTAGAGAAGATGATCATCGAATCCTAGGTATCCAAGCAGTTGGTGCCCACATCAGTGAATTGGTTGGCGAGTGGACACTCGCTTTGGAGATGGGTGCACTACTCGAAGACGTAGCTGCAACAATCCATGCTCATCCGACAATGACTGAAATGACACATGAAGCGGTATTAGCAACTCTTGGTCACGCTATTCACAGCGTTTGATACGGATTAAACCGTATTCAACTGCCACAACTCAAGCAATCATCGGGTGTGTCGAGACTGCAAGCAATCGCTTCTGCAGAGGTGATTTCTTCAGCTCTGCTAGCCAAACCATCGACTGTCTCATCACCGCTCTTCTGTTCTACAGTGAACTGAATCGCATCTGCTGCTGCTTTGGTACGAAGATAATACATTCCAGTCTTCAGACCCTTTTGCCAGCCGTAGAAGTGCATTGAGGTGACCTTAGCGGGATTAGCATCGGTCATGTGTATGTTCAATGATTGCGACTGATCGATATATGCACCGCGTTCTGCAGCCATGTCGATGACTACTTTCTGCGCTATCTCCCATGTTGTTTTGTATATCGCACGAATATTCTCAGGGATTTTCTCTATTGATTGGACACTGCCCTTATTGCGCAGTATCTCGTCCTTCAATTCAAGACTCCACATTCCAGCAGCGATTAGATCCTTTACCAAGTGCTTGTTGAGAACTATGAATTCTCCCGAAAGTGTTCGGCGCACATATAGGTTGGAAGTAAAGGCTTCAAAGCATTCGTTATTGCCAAGAATCTGGCTGGTAGATGCAGTTGGCATAGGTGCTAGCATCAATGAATTCCGCAAACCATGTTCGACAATCTCTCCCTTGAGAGTGTCCCAATCCCAGCGGCCACTGTGTTCTGTTACGCCCCACATATCGAATTGTAAAATTCCCTGCGATGCTGGACTACCTGCGAAACTCGAATACGGACCTTCAACAATTGCCTCGTCCTTTGAGGCCGAGCAAGCAGCGAAGTAAATCGTCTCAAAAATATCCTTGTTAAGCGTCCTTGCTGCTTCCGAGTCAAAGGCTATTCCAAGCATAGCAAAGGTATCTGCCAATCCCTGTACACCGATACCGATTGGACGGTGACGCATATTGGAATTGCGAGCCTCTTCCACAGGATAATAATTGACATCGATGACACGGTTGAGATTACCAGTGACGTGATAGGTGACATCATACAACTTCTGGTGGTCGAAAGTGTTGGTCTTATCATCGATAAAGCGAGAGAGAGCAATGCTGGCTAGATTACAGACTGCTACCTCATCAGGTGCTGTGTACTCTATAATCTCGGTGCAGAGGTTAGACGAGCGAATAGTCCCAAGGTTCTTCTGATTTGATTTCTCGTTGCAGGCATCCTTGTAAACCATGTATGGAGTTCCAGTCTCTATTTGGGATTGTACTATAGCATCCCACAAATCACGAGCTTTGACAGTACGGCGTGCTAAGCCTTCTCTTTCATAGCGGAGATAGAGTTCACGGAATTTATCGCCATAGTTATCGTGTAGGTCAGCACATTCATTGGGGCAGAACAAACTCCACTCACCATTTTCTCCAACACGTTCCATAAAGAGATCTGGAGTCCAAAGAGCGTAGAATAAATCACGCGCCCTGAGTTCTTCCTTACCATGATTCTTGCGCAAGTCGAGGAAATCAAAGATATCTGGGTGCCATGGCTCGAGATAGATAGCGATTGAACCCTTGCGCTTACCGCCACCCTGGTCTACATAGCGTGCTGTGTCATTGAATACCTTGAGCATTGGCACCAAGCCGTTAGAATAGCCATTTGTTCCTTTGATGTACGAACCTTTTGAACGGATATTATGGACGGAAAGGCCAATTCCCCCTGCTGATTTAGAGATTCGAGCACATTGCTTGAGGGTGTCGTAAATACCATCCAGTGAGTCGTCTTTCATAGTTAGAAGGAAACAACTGGACATTTGTGGTTTTGGAGTTCCAGAATTGAAAAGAGTTGGAGTTGCATGAGTGAACCATCCTTCGCTCATCAGGTCATAGGTTTTCTTGACCTTGTCCATATTGCCGTGGTGGATGCCGATAGCAACGCGCATCAGCATGTGCTGAGGTCGCTCTGCCACTTCACCGTTGAGACGCAGAAGGTAGGAACGCTGTAGGGTTTTAAAGCCAAAGTAATCATAATTGTTATCACGTGAATAATCGATATATGAATCTAGTAAATCGGCATTCTCCATAACAATGTCAAACACCTCTTCTGAGATCAATGGTGCATGTTCGTTTGATTCGGAGTCGATGTATTCCCTCAAATCACGTACGACTCCACTGAACTTGTCATTGGTTGCACGATGAAGGTCATCGACACAGATTCTCGCTGCAAGGCGAGAGTAGTCAGGATGCTGCGATGCTAGTGAAGCTGCTGTCTCTGCTGCTAATTCATCTAGTTCTCGGGTGGTCACTCCATCGTAGAGGCCTTCGATTACTAGTTTGGCAAGATAGGCAGGATCGACCCAAATAGGGTCGAGATCAGCGGATAAATTAGTTAGTTTATCAAGTATAGCATCAAAGCGTACATCTTCCTTCTCGCCTTTACGATTTACCACTTGTAATCCCATATCATTCCCCCCATTGTTCCGCTAATTCCTGTGCACAGCATCTTCCTTCGTCCGCGTACGGTTTAGAAGTCTTCCTCCATAGAGAAGCGTTGTTGAACCGCTCCGAGAGCATTAGAAGACATCACACCTGCCTTTTGATACTCAGCGACGCGGCGCTCGAAGAAATTGGTCTTACCCTGCATTGAAATCATCTCCATCCAGGGGAATGGATTCTCAGTGCCATAGAGTTTTGTCGCACCCAAGGAAATCAATAATCGGTCGGCGACGAATTCGATGTATTGTGCCATCCACTCGGCATTCATACCGATTAAAGAAACAGGAAGGGCTTCGGTGACGAATTCTATTTCGATTGCCACAGCCTCGGATATAATACGATGTATCATATTCTCTCCAGCCCCTTTAACCAATTTATTGTGCAGCATACAAGCGAAATCGCAGTGCAATCCCTCATCGCGACTAATCAATTCGTTAGAGTAGGTCAAGCCCTGCATAATACCGCGCTTCTTGAGCCAGAAAATAGAGCAGAACGAACCGGAGAAGAAGATTCCTTCAACCGCTGCAAAAGCCACTAGACGCTCAGCAAAATTACCTCTTTTGCGGTCGAGCCAGCGCAAGGCCCACTCGCCTTTCTTACGGACGCTTGGAACAGTATCAAGAGCTTTGAAAAGATGATCTTTTTCATTTGGATCTTTGATGTAGGTGTCAATCAATAAAGAATAGGTCTCGGCGTGGATATTCTCCATCATTATTTGGAATCCATAGAAGCATCTTGCTTCTGGCCATTGGACTTCATCAGCGAAATTGGTCACCAGATTCTCGTTTACAATTCCGTCACTTGCAGCGAAAAATGCCAAGACATGCTTAAGGAAATGGCGCTCATCGTCGCTTAGTACGTCTTCCCATTCCTTCAAGTCTTGAGCGAGATCGATTTCCTCAGCGGTCCAAAAACTAGCAACTTCTTGCTTGTACATCGTCCAGATGTCGTCGTGCTTTATTGGGAAAAGGACAAACCGGTCTTTGTTCTCTTGCAGCATTGGTTCGATATGCTGCGCAGTTAGGTCAAGTTCGAACCCATCTGCGTTATCGATCTCCGTCTGCAATTATACCACCATGTTCCCTCACGAGGGATTCTCAATGCCCTCCTAGAGACCCTATAATGGTGGTGGTGTATGAGAGAGTACACCTTGCCATTGCACACCACTAGTCGATTGGTGATGCCACCTATAACATGCGCCGAAGGCACTAGCGCGTGACTTGAAGACGGGGCGGTTCATGCAGAGTCATGGCAGAGAACACAGTGCGAGTGAAGTTCGCTAAATTATCTGACGAAGCAAACGAGCCAAATCAGGGATCACAACACGCCGCAGGCTGGGATTTGAGAGCATTAGAACAGACTACTGTCAACAAAGGTAGCAGCACACGAATCCGCACCGGCCTTGCAGTCGCAATTCCTCACGGCTGGGAAGGGCAGATCAGGTCAAGGTCCAGCCTAGGTGCCAAGGGGATGATTATGCCCAATGGCATTGGAACTATTGATTCAGATTATCGCGGTGAATTGCAGGTTCTTGCCACCTGGATTGGCGAGGGTGATTGCATCACTCTGAACAAAGGAGAAAGGATTGCTCAATTATTGATTGCACCAGTGCCAACTGTTGAATTCATCGAAACCTCTGTCGAAGAATTGGGTGAAACTGAAAGAGGCGAGGGCGGATTTGGCTCTAGCGGAAGATTCTGAGGGATTCCATGCGTACTGTGACTGTCACTGATTTGGGACTGACCCCTTACCAAGTTGCAGAGAAAATGATGCGCGACCTACAGATGAAACGTTTGAATGATGAGATCACTGATACCCTCCTAATACTCGAACACGAAGAGGTTGTCACGATAGGCCCACGGGCTCGCAACGACGGCATAAGTGCGCCAGAAGGCTACCCTAGCGTTGCTGTCGACCGCGGTGGAGGATTGACTTGGCACGGATCTGGACAGATGGTCTTCTATCCAATATTCAAATGGGATTTACCAGGAGAGGTAAATGTCGCAAAAATCATTGAATATATTGAACGATGGGTGATTGCAGCATTGGCGAAATTAAAGATTGATTCTTCTCGAGACCAAAGGATGCAAGGGGTTTGGGTCGATGGGAAAAAAGTCTGCTCCATTGGTCTTTCTTTTCGCAGTTGGGTCTCGCGTCACGGCTTCACCATAAATCTCGACACCCCTATTGGTAGAGTCGAGGAAATGTCTGGTTGTGGCTTGGAAAAGTCAACTACGACCTCTTTAGCAAGACTCGGCCAGCAAATAAGACCAGAGAATATGCGATTGGCATTGCTTGAAACGATGCTTGAATGCATAGGGCGCGAAGCCCAAGGCGTGAACGAACCTTGAAAAACACTTCACTACCACAGCGAGTCGTGTCAGAGACCGTAGTAGTCATTTCAGGTGCCAGTGGCGCCGCTTATGGAGTTCGACTCGTTGAAATCCTTGGAAAGAAATGCCGCTTGGTAGTTACTGATGCCGGTCGCTTGACATTGGCCCACGAGTGCTCGATTACACCTGAGGAATTAGCTGCTAATACTGGCGCTTTACTCGAGGATAACGATGATATCGCGGCCCAAAGCGCATCGGGTTCAGCCGATATCGGAGCGGTCATCATCTGCCCAGCCAGCGGAACAACCATTGGCAAAATCGCCGCTGGAATCTCGGATAACTTGGCAACCAGAAGTGCAATTGTCGCAATGAAGGAAAGAAGAAAACTGATTATCGTACCACGTGAATCACCATATGCTACCGTCCATTTAGAAAATATGACCAAACTATCCCGGTGGGACACCATCATAATCCCAGCTTCACCAGGTTTCTACACCTTACCAAAGACCATCGACGATTTAATCGATTTCATCGTCGCACGAATTCTCGACCACCTTGGCGAAGAAAACCAACTCTCGCCTCGTTGGCAGGGTGATGAGTTATCCAACGCATGAGGCCGCGCACTATGTCTGATGACGAAGATGAACTGATTGAGGCAACTCTCTCCAGTGCTGTATCTCTAAAAGAAAGATTGCAACAAGTCCCTCCGTATGTGATTGCACTGGCATTGACCTTGCTGATCTCTTCAGTTGGGTTAGTCGCTTGGAGTCTAGATGCATTCGCAGATGAAATCGAATATAAAACGATAGAATTCGATAAGAATTCTGCACGCACCTTCGCTCAAAACCTGGTCGACCTCGGGCATCCTGAATGGGGAGGTCGCATGAGTGGAAGCGAAGAGGAGATGCTTACGAGTGAGTCTATTCTAGACAATTTCACCAAGATGGGTTATTCCCCTAGCCTAGAAACCTTTGACGTCCCTATGTTCAGTATCGACAGCACACCCACGCTATCTTATTGTAAACCTGGTTCATTACCAATCAATATCGCCCCATGTAGTGGCGCTGATGTAGGGGCTGAGTTCCGTACTTTTGAGCATCGTATTGATTATGTCATCCAAGGATATTCCGGATCGATTGAAAGAATGTATAATCAGAATACTCCAATAGTCGACCTTGGTCGAGCCACAGATGAAAACATCGATTGGGCCAGTGCTGATGGTGCGATAATTGTGATTCGAGCTGGTCGTGATTCGGGAAATAATTCGATCGTATGGGAAAATGGCCCGACGAACGGAGCATTAGGCGCTATTCAAATCAATGACGATAGCAATTGTGACACCTTGGTTAGTGGCGATTGTGTCCCCATCTTCAAGGCGGGAGTTTACTCGCGAATAATAACCGCCAACCAAGGTATGGTTCCAACTGACTTCCCAATGATCACTATGTCGAAAAGTGCTGGTGAGGATTTGCTAGACGCCTTTGCCAACGACAATGCAAGACTCTCTTGGGAAATGGAAGTAGACAATGATGGTCAACTCCCAGTCAGAGTACCTTGTGGTACCCATTATGGTAAAACTGAGGAACTTTTGATAGTTGGAGCCCATCACGATACGGTTTACAATGGGCCCGGGGCTGTCGATGACACTAGTGGTTCAGCCAGTGTTTTAGAAATGGCTCGGCAATTTTCGATGCTCATCAACCAGAGTGGGCAGGCAGACCGTACCATCAAATTCTGCACCTGGGGTGGGGAAGAAGAGGGGTTGTGGGGTAGTACCGCATGGGTTGCATCTCATGTTGCTGAACTATCAGCTAATCTACGCCTATACGTCAATCTCGATATGAATCACGCAGACAAGGAATTCCGCGAGAATGGACGCTTAACCCTCTTCATGAATTATGCCGATGATTATGAACATGTACAGGCGATAGCAGATCAATACGCAAGTCAACAATCAGACATTTGGAACAGATATACCGTCATCGTCAAAAAGGTAGCCCATGAAGACATGGGCAGATCTAGTGACCACGCTGGATTCGTCTATGACCTCAATGATGGTGTGCCCGGACGTGCTGCCGTCTGTTATGGTAGCGGCAGTTGGGAATATCACACCTATCTCGATGATATGACTCGTTTCAATGAGGAGAGTCTTGGAATCTCTGTCGTCATCTATGGGACCTACATCCGCTACCTCGCATGGGATGAAATGTGAGACAGGTTCAAGAGAGATAGTGCTAGCCAAGTGCCATGACTGCAAGCGCACATGCGAGCCACATACTGGTTAAAGCCAAGTCAGAAGCTTTGAATATCGCAGAAAATGTTGATAAGTTGAAGGATTTTGAAAAATATGCTCGCAAAAAATCGATTTGCCCTTCTGCGCAAAGCGGTGGCGATCTCGGAACTTTTGGTAAAGGTCAGATGGTTCGGGAATTCGAAAGTGCAGTCTGGTCAACACCCCTGAAAATGGTTTCTGCGCCGGTTAAAACCCAATTCGGCTACCACCTGATATGGGTTCACGAAAGAGAAGAGTGATATCATGACAACTCGCGTATGTCTTGAGTCCTATTCGGTCATGGCAAAGCACGGTGCTTTTGATCATGAGCATGAGAAGGAGCAGCCTTTCATCTTCTCCATCTGGGCTACCTTGTTTACAGATGTCGAACATGATGATTTGACCAAAACGCTAGATTATGGCGATTTGCAACGTGCAGTCATCAATAATGTCGTCGAGGTAGGACCTGTCCGCTTAATGGAAACTCTAGCAGCAAATATCATCACAGAAATCGCAAAGAATCCTCTCGTTGAAATGATTGAGATTCGCATAGAAAAACCAGATGCGCCGCTACCTTTCGACGGTGGTCTACCGTTAGTAGAGCGTATTTGGACGCGATAATGAAATGCTACTGTCAGCCTCGTATGACCGTGCCAGCACCCGACCGTGTATTCGTGCCCTCGGTTATCGATAGCGAAAGCGGGACTATAGGACTCGGTATTTTCAGTAGTGAAGAAACCGCTTGGAATGTTCTTAGGGCCTTCATAAAAAAGAGCCAGGTGATGCATTTAACCGAAGCGAGCGTAGTGGTTTGGGATGTAGATATCATTGGCGAAAACGCCATGAATGTCCTCTCACAAACCCATTGCCGCCAATGCCCTGTCTGCAAGCGTCAAACATTCTGGATGGACTTGGACGCATATAGTGGCCTGTGTTATGGCGATGCCTGTGAGGCTTGGCTCGAGGAATCTAGTGCAGGTGATGACTTGATCAATTGCGGCTGGCCCCCGACCCGTTTCATGAAGCAAACCAAAAGTATCGAAGATGCTTTGAAAGAATTAGCAGCCATAGGTGCCCAAATCGAAGCTGCTGGAAATACTCCCAAAGAGACTGAACGAGACCTGCTCTATGGTGCGACGTTCAGCAAAGCCGATCAATGATTACATCGAGGTCAGTGGCTCGATACCGATGCCGACCATACCATCGTGAAGCAATACACGAGTTCTCTCACATATTGCAAAATTAAATTCATCGACTACACCCTCAACTACCACCGGGTTATCCCGGTAGAAGGCATTGAATGTCGATGCCAATTCGAGCAGATGATTTGCATAGAGATGAGGCTTTGATTCTTTGAGGGTCCGATCTAATACATCCGCACCTAACTCTATGGTTCGCAGTAATTCCTTTGTTGATTGATTAATCGGCGAAGGTATCGTGCAGTCATTACTTCCACGGCCGACCTTTCTTGCTATAGAGCAGGCCCTTGTGTGACTATACATAATGAATGGCGCCGAGTTTCCTTCAAACGATAATGCTTCGTCCCAAGTGAAAGTAAAACCCTTTTCGGGACTGACTCTGATGATGTTAAAACGTACCGCTGAAACACCTACTGCCTCAGCTATCTCCTCAACAGAATCAATGTCGAGTTCGGGGCGTAATTCTCTGACCACAGCAGCAGCATGTTCCTTGGCCTCGTCAAGCAAATCATCCATGAAAACCACATTGCCCTTACGAGTACTCATCTTGCCTTCTGGTAATTTGATGAATGCATAGAATATCACCTCAGGAGCCTTTTCTCCTAACTCCTCAAGGGCCATTCCAACCTGCTTTGATTGCAAGCGATGGTCTTCACCGAGCACGTTAAGCAAATCAAATCCCTGTTGCCATTTCCACATATGATAAGCGATATCTCGAGTAGCATAGAGACTTGATCCATCGCCACGTCGGAAGAAGAACTCTGTTTTCCCTTTGAGACCTCGTGCCCCTAAGTCTAGAAAATGAGCGCCATTATCTGCAGTCCCATGGATCTCTAAGGATTCAAGACGCGCCATGACCTTAGCAACACTGCCATCGATGACAAATACGCTTTCACGGGTGAATGTATCGAATCCGATACCCATCCGAGATAGAGTTTCTAGCATCCCATCCAATACAGGCTGGTATGCATTCTCAAATGCCACCAGTACAGAATCATCTCCATCCTCACTATCATGGACCATCTTAGCTATTTCTTGGTCTATTTCTGGGCGCTGTTCCCGCAAGGCCTGTGCTGCTTGATACCAACGAACACGTGCATGGTCAGCTTTTTCTTCCCACTTAGGATTAATCTCATCCTTATCCGCAAGTACTTCATCGACTTCTTCTGAACTCAAATTAGCTAGTGCCCATGCGAGAATTGCTACTTGTTTACCCATGTCATCGACATAATATTCGGCTTTGACTTCATCGCCATTCAAGCGATAAAGGCGGACCATGGTGTCACCAAGTATTGCATTGCGTGCTCTTCCCACGTGAAAGGGCCCATTTGGATTTGCTGAAGTATGCTCGATTAGGATTTTCTTGCTACCCGCTTTCTTCTTACCGTCAATCGCTCTTTGTGCCAACCATTCACCGTCGGCTTTGAAATTAAGATAGCCATTGGTCGCACTAACATCGTGTTTACTAGCAAGAATAGTTACCAAATCATCAGCCATATCGATTGGCGAACGAGATAATTGTTTACCTAGAGGGAAACAAGGCAGGGTAAGATCGCCCTGACTACGTTCTCGACTATGTGATAACAATTTACGCCATAAATCTCCGCTAACACCTAAATCAGTAAGTGCTGACTCAAGATCTTTCTCAATGAGATTCTGAAAACCTTTCATCTACAAACCTCACATCATTGGATAGCGAAGTACCGCTGCCATTCCACCGAAACCAGCCATAAGTTGGACGCCTTCCTCGGTATCAGTAGAGATGAATATAACCTCTGATCTCGATTTTATGGCTATTTCACTCAACTGATCAATCAAAGAACTACTAGCGATTTCAATAACTGTTTCACCTGAAGCCTCACATTTGGGACAATCGGGCAATGGCTCTAATTTGCCAATGCTAACTTCCCATTCGTGATGGCAAGATGAACATTCTAAATCACAAATGTTTTTACGCAGGCTTTCAGAAATTAGAAGTCGTGCTACTGCGCCCTTTTCCAAGGCTTGGCGAATCATCATTTCACCATAGGTTGCCTTTGGTGCTGGTCTGATTAATTCCTCAAGGAATTCGTTCACGATTTTACGTTCTTTGTCCAACTCAATTTCGCCCATCATCGGACCGGCATTGCCAACCAATTCACGAACACCGCTCTCGTTTGAATAGCCAACATCGAAAGTCGTCTTGGCGATGCGCTTGGTAATTTCATGATGGAAATATTCGTTTTTGACGACGAAATCTTTGGTTGCCCCAGGTCCACCGACTATTATGGCCTGAATATTCTCAAGGTTCGGCAACCAATATGCACAAGCATGTTCTGTTGCACGCTTGAAAAACTTGTGCGCTGCCTCTTCAATCAAACGCTCGAATCTTTGCGCAGATTGTCCTCCTTGCCGGTGTTTGCCCATTATATTGGACACTAGATGTTCTTGAACGTGGATTCTCTTACCAGATGCAATACCGAATGCTGCTTCGGAACGGTCAATAACAAACAGACCATATGAGCGATTGTCAACCAACATGTCTTCCAATTGTGTAAGCTCGAACTTGGAATCACAGCGGTAACGGAAGGATATGAAAGATTCAGGAGGATCAGCGACAACAACATTGACCATACGGCTCTTATTATTGCCAACTATGACCGAACCCACGAAAAGTGCAATACCGTTTTGACCTGCGTTTTTAATCTTAGAAAGCGATGAAAGCGCTGATTCAATAGCACCTTGGACATTCTTGCGGGTGCCTTTGGATTTGATATTTGCAGCCTGACCGTGCTCATTTTGCAATAGTGACCTCGCATCGCTGACCTTACGGTCTGGAGGAATGATGATTGTAACCAATTCCGTACCGAAGCCCTTCATCTCACGAAGGTCCTCAAGCGCAATTTTGAGACGCAGACGTTTTGCTGCCATCTCACTATCATCGCTCATCGCTGACTCCTCAGTCACAGGGGGTCAAGGGGGGCTCTTCAAGCCTTCCAAGCGGTAAGCCTGATGAGGGGGGTGCGCACCACCTTGACTGATGACAGCCCATATCATCGCCCTTGGCGGGTCCTTGCTTAGACCCGAGGAGAAGGAAGCGAGAGCTGCATGGCTAGGACAATTCCGCCAGATGATGGTTCACTTCGAGGGCAATGGGCGACGTATCGCTCTGGTCGTTGGCGGTGGATTACCAGCAAGAGAGGGTATCGAATTAGCCCGGCATGCCACCTCTGATTTAGATCGACTAGATACGATTGGCATCGCCGCAACTCGCCTCAATGCTACGATTTTACAGCAATTATTGCTTGACATCGGTTGCGATGTCGCCCCCGAAATACCGACAACAACTCAGGAGGCTGCAAGCCTACTCGACAAATACCACATCGTATTGATGGGCGGGACAGTTCCTGGACACACAACAGATGCAGTCGCTATTGCCTTAGCCAGAGATAGCAGTGCTAGCCATGTGGTCATCGCTACCAATGTATCCCATGTCTATTCCAAAGACCCAAGAGATGATCCCGACGCTGAGGCTTTCACCAACATGAGTTTTGCCCAATTGGTTGAGATTACAGGTGTGGAAAGAGCAGAACCGGGTGTTAGCGCAGTCATCGACCCCATTGCTGTAGGATTGGCACAATCGATGGCCATGCGTATTGCAGTCCTCGATGGCCGCGAACTATCTCGATTAGAAGCTGCAATTGAAGGCAAGGAATTCGAAGGCACGATAATATCCTAAGGAAGTGGCAAAATGGTCGATGCAAAGAAGATAAAAGATAAGGTTATGAAGGCGGTTTCCCAAAACTATAGAGGAGGCAGTTCCATACCAGAACACCGCCATTGTCGCATCTGCAACACAGTGGTTTCGATTAAGGCAGACCCTCGTTTATGCAAAGATGAAGAGTGCATTGCCAAACATGGCAAGGGCGAAAAGAATGAGCGTATGATGCGCATAATGATGTTCGTTTTCCTAGGCCTATTTGCACTGCCTTTACTGCTCAAGGTATTCGGCATCTGATTACTGGCGATGCCAGCCCTCTGGCAAACTCATAGGTTCGTCGATCATCTTTGACCTACAACGTCTAATCAATTCAAGGCGTAAAGCGTTGACTCCAACTTCATGAGTGACCGACATGGTCAACTCACCGAGGCTATCTACTAACATCTCCAATTGGGGTTCACCTTCGCCATCCCACTCATTTTCCGATTGTAAAACCGAATCCCAATTGGCCGGACGTGGTTCCATCAAATCTGCTTTGGAGGTCACTGTGATAATTTCTACATCGCCGAGCAACTCCTCGACTTCGGCCTTTAGATTCAATTGGTCATCCATAGATAATCCACATTGCTCACTAGGATCGATTATGAATAAACAGATTGAACCGATATGCTGTATTGCGGCAATAGCTTGCAGTTCGATATCATTTCGCACTTCCATAGCACGATCGAGAAGCCCAGGAGTATCGACCATCTGATACTGTAAGCGCCTGTGTTCAAAATGGCCAACGTGTAGTTGTTTGGTGGTAAATGGATAGTGATTAACTTCCATATTACCGCTGGATAGTGAAGAGATAAAGGCTGATTTACCTACATTTGGGGCGCCACATACAACGATTATCGGGCTTAATTCATCAATTACTGGTAATTTGCGGAGTATTTGGCGGCTATCGTTTAACCATTGCAATGGTTTGTCTAAACGACGCATTATCGAACTGATTCTGCCATATGCTTCCCTACGGGCTTCGTGCATGACCTCGGACCTACCACTTCGAGTGAGTTTACGCACATTCTGACGTGAGATATTTCGAATCTGTTTTGCTCCCCAACCGAGGATGGATAATTGGTGACGATATTCATCACAGCTAACACAGGCATCGACCATAGCCACGTCAAAAATTGACATTCGGTCGAGACTGGGCCACTTGCGCATGGTTTCATCAAGATATTCAGCCATTACATCAGCTGATGTCTGCACCATTCGCGTTAATTGCTTGCGCACCCGAAATATCTTGACTGGATCATCTACTCGGTCCGCAGCCTTGCGTCCACGGCTGAATGCCTTGTCAAGAATCTCGTCCATGGTGAGCACCGTCGGCAACTTACGCCAGTTGACATTCATGTGGGCACCAAGCCGTCCTCGCACATCCCTCTCTTCAATGAATAGGGCGCGAAGGCTTAGGAATGAGAAGCCCCGAGCGTGGTATATGGGACGGAAGAACACCAAGGTCAAACTGCCCGATTGGGCCAATGAATTATGGCAAGGCTTAGGGTCGCCAAAGTTAGAAAAAATAGATTCGGTTCACACCGGTGACCTATTGAAAAGGAGACACGGCCTTCGCCGAGATGATTTGATTGAAGTCATGCTCGACGCAAGGGCTTTGTCCAAAGATGATGATCACTGGCTACGCGGTCGCCTTCTTTCCAGCGGTAAGTCTACTATCGAGATTCTTGGAAGTGATGGACGACATCACTATCTGGCGAGAGATGTTATCGTGCAGGTTATTCTTGTAGCTCATACTAGACCTGCCTATATCGACGATGATGAATTATTATCGTTTGAAAGAGCAGATCAAAAGAGGCGCAGTAATCTTCACGAAAAAGCCGAGAAGGAATCATCAGGCACTGGCGATTCTCACCTTTGGGGATGATTAGAATGAGTTTAGCTAGAAAGAGTTGCATCCCCAGTAAAAGTGACACACACCCTTTGACCCTTGAACAAGCGGTCGAATTACTTGGTGAGATACCCACTTGGGAACTGGTCGGTGCGAAGAAAATTGAATGCAATCTATCATTTTCTAACTTTGCACAAGCCTTGGCATTTGTCAATGCCGCTGGTGAGATTTGCGAACAAGAAAATCATCATGCAGACTTTGAATTAGGCTGGGGAAGGGTCGGAATTCAAATTTGGACTCACGATATCAATGGCTTAACTGAATCTGATTTTATCCTCGCTGCAAAGATTGACGAGGTTTGCTGATGGCTCTCGATGCAAAAGGCCGTAGTGAAACAGGATATCGTATGCACGTTTTCGTCTGTGGCCATGAGCGACCAGCGGGCTCAGCCCGTGGATGTTGTATGGAGAAGGGTAGTCTCGATTTGATGCGTGAATTGAAAATGATGGCTAAAGATGCTGGAATTGATGACATTAGGGTTCAAAAATCTGGCTGTCTGGACTTTTGTGAAAACGGCCCGAGTTGTGTAATCTATCCTCAAGGAGAATGGTATAAACTTTCAGAGCAATCCTTGCCTTCATTCCTCGACTATCTCAAAGGCGGTAACGCCCCTATAGAGCATAAAATGCTACTGGAATAATCAAAGTTTTACCGGCCGTGTTGCACCACAGGCCTGGCACTTGAGCAGAGTCACTCGATCCTGTTTCATGTACACGGTGTCAGGAGCACTACATTGGCTACACTTGACGAATGAGTTGACGTAATTGACGATGGTCTTCTTGATTCTTTTTGGTGGGATTCGACCCTTGAAACGGGCTCTTGGTCCATCACGACTACCGCTGGTCCCCAACTCATTGAGCATGTATTGGTAAAAGTGATTGTCATCTCTTTCCATGTGCTTAATGACCTCAAGGAAATTTTGAAATATCGTATTCGAACCTTCAATCATTATCTTTGGCGCAGGCAGAGTCCACCTCGACCGATTAGAGATATCATCGGGGATTCTATCCCGGGCTCGCTCGAGAAGAGTCTCGTAGTCGAAGTCTGACATCAGGTCGAGGGCGCAGCACGACTCATTTGAGGATTGCCCTTTTACACGATTGAAGAACGAATCATTGATGTGGTCGACATACCTCGCCACTAACATGGAATCCATGCTAAGCATAGAGGAATTACGCACGCTATCATCCAGCTTACGCAAGGAAGGACTGAATAGTCAGCAAATCGCAGATGAGCTTTCGCTTTCCCAAGACACCATCGCTTGGCTATTGGCCGGAACAAAAGGTCGCGATAAACCCCACGATACTCGAATTGGTTGGCGCACAATTGGCGTAAAACCCCAACGTGTAGCGGCAGCAGCGATGATAATGGCTGATGTCGCAGATGAGGAAATCGGAGCCGAAAATATAGACACAGTGGTCGGCATTTCGATTAATGGAATTCTATTCGCCCACGAAGTTGCCGATGCACTCGGCTGTGAAGTTGCGATTCATCGCAATGTCGATGGCGGCCCTGGTAAGGGCGCCCTCTCCAGCAAGTACGGACAGGTTTCGGGAAAGAGTGTAATTATTGTCGATGATGTCCTATCCAGTGGCGTGACCATGGGCAAAACCATCGGTTTGATGAAAGATGCTGGAGCAGATGTCAAATTATGCCTGGTTTTAGTCAATAAAACCGCCAAAAATGAAATTGATGATGTACCACTACGCGGAGTAATAAGAGCGGTCAACGTTTGAGGTGAGTCGATGCACTGGAGTGAAGTGGTAGCGAATGCTTTGGCTGCTAAAGGCGATAAGCACATCATTGCTAGTGGCATCACTCCAAGCGGTGAGTTCCATATCGGACACTTGCGCGAAATACTGACTGGTGACATGGTTACTAAAGCCTGTAAAGCCAAGGGACTCGATGCTGAATTCGTATTTGTGATCGACTCAGCAGATCCCTTACGTAAGGTCTATTCATTCCTCTCATCAGAATATGAACGATATATCGGCCATCCACTAGCGAAGATTCCAGCACCTGATGAAAATGGCAATCCATCTACTGATGGCCGCAGTTATGCTCAGCATTTCCTTGAGCCTTTTCTCGAAGCTTTAGAACAGATAGATGTCAAGCCAAGGTTAATCGATAATTATCAATCATATGCAAATGGAGAGTTCGCCAGCCGTATCAAAATAGCCTGTGAAAAGGCAGATGATATCAGGGAGATTATCGAACGGGTTAGTGGTCGTGAATTATCCCCTGACTGGTACCCCTACAACCCAATTGGCCACGACGGTTCTTTGGACGGGGTAGTAGTCGATGGATTTGAATGGCCATATGTCCATTGGACTCAAGGTGGAAAAGCTGGTAAAAGCGACTTGAGGAAAGCTGAGGGGAAACTTCCATGGCGTATTGACTGGCCAGCCCGTTGGGGTTGGATTGGAGTAAGTTGTGAGCCCTTTGGAAAAGATCACGGAACGGCAGGTGGTTCATATTCAACTGGAAGAGAGATCTCGCAATTATTCGCCGACCAGCCCCCCCACCCATTGACCTATGAATGGATTTCACTAAAAGGAAAAGGTGCAATGTCGTCTTCATCTGGCAATACTATCGGTCCACTAGAAGCATTAGCTTTGGTTCCCCCGGAGATATTACGCTATCTAATTGCCCGTTCAAAACCGAATAAGGCTATCGACTTCGATACTGGCATGGGTCTAGTCAATCTCGTTGATGAGTTTGAGCGATTGTCTTCTAAAGATCTCGAAGCAATTGAATTAGAGGGTTTATCTCGGCGTCAGAGAGTCAATGTCGAAGATGAAATCGGTGCTATGAAAATGTCATATATTTCGCATAAAAATGCGAGTATTCTGACTTTTAGGCATCTGGCAATGCTTTGCCAAGTGAAACATGATGACGAAATCACAGAAGAGTTCGGAACTGATATCTCCGAAAGATTGTGGAGAATGCATCATTGGATTGATAGTGAGCATTTCCCCGAAGAGATGCGCATTGTTATTCGTGACAGTCCTGCACCAGGGCTGGATGATGTATATCTCAAAACACTGAGTGAGGCATTACAAACCTGTGAATGGGAGGTTGATGCTATTGCAGCCATCATACCCAATTGTATTAAAGCCGCAGGTCTTGAGGTTAAAACCGCCTATTTCACACTCTATCGGGCTATTTTAGGACGTGACAAGGGCCCTAGATTGGCACCGATCATGGCAGAGGTTAACCGTGAAAGGATTCTATCTCTACTGAAAGCATAAGATGCAACAGGTGTGATAAAAAAGCATATTATCACCACCACCTTTCAAAAAGGAAAAGCAACAACAGCACCCATGGGCGGCGTCTACTGTCCCGTTTGTGAGGCTGGAGTGGATGCTGTATCCAAGTTCTGTCTCAGTTGCGGGAATGATCTGACTGAAAACGGCCCGATTACGGCAACTGGTCACGATCTCAACCAATTGAAAGATGTAATTCGCATCCGTGATGACCTTTCGATGGCTGAGAAATTCGATTTGATAGCTAAGGTCGAAGAAGGAGCCAATCCGATACTACTCGGTATTGCTGCTCCCGCCGACGACGATGGTGATTATGACGTCGCAAATGCCGAAATAGAAACCCCTGAAGATAAGAAAATCCATATCTTTGGTGAATCACTTGCGGCTAGCGCGGCAATGCGTGCAGTAGTTCGCGGCACTGATGCATGGATGATGGTGCAAAGTGGTGATATTGATCTCGACGATGGACTCTTCCATGATGCCATGAAATTAGGAATGGATGCAAGCACTCACATCCACGACGTGGCCAGTGGTGAGCACGAGGGTGTTGACGCTGATGCCATGCGTGCAATTCCGGTCCTCAAACCCCCAAAGAGAAGTTTCTGCCCAAAATGTGGTTCCGATATTCATGAGAGCACAATGCTACAATGGCGAAAATGGCGTGACAGTTCTGGCGATGTTGTTTCAATGCAATTGGAAGCGAGTATGCAGACCTCATTGTTGCAAGTCGCATCACATTACATCGCAATGGTCGATGAATTGAAGAAGGAACTAGAAGAGAAAGTATCTGATAGTGAAATAGAAGAAAAACTCAGAGAGCGCATCGAAAAGGAAGTTCGTAAAGAATTGGAACAGGAGTTCTCCGAGCGAGATTCCAGCGATTCAGGAGCGGCTCCCGCTGAAAAACCAAAGAAGAAAGATACTCCAAAGGCTGCGGCAAAATCCGCAACAAAGCCAAAAGAAAAATCCAAAGAAAAATCCAAGGAAAAATCACAACCTAAAAAGAAGGCCGGGGGTCTTTTTGCAGGTAAAACACCGAAGAGAACATTCGAGGGGGATCCAGCAGACAAACCTGATTGGTTCCTATCTGAAGCCTTAGACACAATCTATGACCCACACGGTACCGGTAAAGTTCTCAAACCAAAGACAATTGTAGCTCGCTCTTCTGAAGGAAACGTTCGAGTCCAAGATATAGTCAGAGATTATGCCTCTCTTGGACGTGAAGGGCTCAATGAATTGACTACGACAAGTCCTCTAACAGATTACATAATCACAGCATACGATTCCTGTTGAGACTAATAGTTGACCTTGAGCAACATCGGCTCTAGATCACACTCTTGTCTGGCTTTAATGGCTGCTACTTCCATACGAGCACCACTCATGGTGGTTACGAAAGGAATATTCAATTCAACTGCTAACCGACGCATCATGTTACCATCCCTAACCGCACCACCACTTATTGTTGGTACATTGACAATGAATGAAACCGTACCATCACGCATTAGATCTAGAGCATCTGGATGCTTTCTCTCAGCGATACGGTAAACTGTTTCCACCAATACACCATCAGTGCGTAAGACATCAGCAGTTCCTGGTGTGGCGAAGAGATTGAACCCAAGTGCTATCAAATCATGAGCAATCTCACACAAACCCTCCTTAGAACCATCTCTAACCGTCAGATAAGCAGCGCCACCGGTAGCAACAGGTACTTCGGTAGCTAATCTTGCCTTCAGATAAGCAATATCCGCGCGTAAATCACAACCATATACCTCTCCAGTTGATTTCATCTCAGGACCAGGGGCAGGGTCGAGACCCTGTAACTTGATGAAGGGGAATACTGGGGCTTTGACACATACTTGGCCGCTGACTGGCTCCGGTATCTCCTGCTCTGCCAATTTGATACCTAAAGTGCAGCGAGCAGCGATACGAGCCAAGGGTAATCCTGTTGACTTTGCCACGAATGGCACAGTACGACTGCTTCTAGGATTAACCTCAAGCACGTAGAGTTTAGGACCCTTTATTGCGAATTGAATATTATAGCAACCGACAATACCTAAACCAAGACCTATTGCCCTAGTCTGCTGTTCTATAAGTTCAATCATCTGTGAATCTATGTTCTGAGTTGGGATAAAACAAGTTGAATCGCCAGAGTGGATTCCTGCTTCCTCAAGATGCTCCATCACTGCGCCGATAAGTACCTCATCACCATCACAAACCGCGTCTACATCCAATTCAGTAGCTTCACCAAGATATTCATCGACCAATAGAGGCCGATCGCTTGCCAAATATGCTTCAGCGAGGTATGCATCTAGTTGCTTTTGATTCCCAAGTATTTCCATGCCTCTGCCGCCAAGGACATAAGATGGTCTAATCAATACTGGAAATCCAATTCTAGCCGCTGATTTGCGCATATCAATAGCATTGGTGCATGTCTCACCATTTGGCATCAGCAACCCGATTCGAGTGGCAAAAGATTCGAAGCGTGCTCGATCGCTGGCTTCATCGATGGCATCGCAACTGGTGCCAAGCATCTTTACATCAAGACTATCCATCTTTTCCACGCGTTCTTTCAATGGTAAGGCGACGTTGATGGCCGTTTGCCCGCCGAATTGCAGTAGAATACCATGCGCTTGCTCTCGCAATAGTACTTCGGTGACATATTCAAGGGTTAATGGTTCGAAATAGAGACGGTCAGATGTATCGAAATCTGTCGAGACTGTTTCGGGGTTGTTGTTGATTAGAATAGAATCCATACCCGCTTCACGTATCGCCATTACAGCATGAACACAACCATAGTCGAACTCGATGCCTTGCCCGATACGAATAGGTCCACTGCCAAGAACAACTTGTCGTTTCTTTACACGTGTTTCGAGATCGGGAAGTAGATCTACTCCTCGTTCACTCCAAGGTTCATATGTCGAATAATAATAAGGGGTTTTTGCAGCGAATTCAGCAGCACATGAATCGACCATGCGATAACGCGGATGAATGCCAAGTGCATGACGTCGATTCAACAATGATTCTTCGTCTCTCCCATAGCCAAGCGACGCGATACCCGCTGGAGGGAAATCAGATAATGCGTCGACGATATGACCATCACTAAATCCACGACTCTTCCATGCCAGCAAATCCTCGGCATCTAGTGCAGCGATGTCGCTGGGGAATGACCTAATCTCACCCTCTATACGGGCAATGTTTTCGAATCCATAAAGGAACCAACGGGTTATTCTAGTGATTTCATGGACCTGTTCCACGGTCCAACCACGACGGAATGCCTCGATTAATGCACCCATTCTTCTGTCGGTTGCAATACGAAGCCAATCGACTAAAATACGATCTGGAAGCGGCTCTGTTGCCCGTGCAAGCATCCCCTCACCATCTGATTCATCCGCTCTAGTCAATGGACGTGGATGCGGGCATCCCTGCTCTAAACACGACCAAGCCTTGAGGAAAGCCTCCTCGAAATTACGACCGATAGCCATTACTTCACCAGTCGATTTCATCGAGGTTCCAAGGGTACGATCTGCAGTACGGAATTTATCGAATGGCCAACGTGGTATTTTGATAACACAGTAATCCAAGGTCGGTTCAAATGCTGCAGTAGTACCATCGCCGGTTATTGGATTAGGTAATTCCCCGAGGTTATATCCCACCGCTATCTTTGCTGCCATTCTAGCGATAGGATAGCCTGTTGCTTTGCTAGCCAAAGCCGAAGAGCGTGAAACACGCGGGTTGACTTCGATTACCCTAGATTCACCAGTAAATTGATTAAAAGCGAATTGAACATTGCAGCCGCCTCTAATATCCAAGGCCCTTATCAGAGCAAGTGCTTCATCTCTTAACATCTGATGATCGCTATCGGAAAGAGATTGTATGGGCGCTATAACAACTGATTCACCGGTGTGTACGCCCATCGGATCTATATTCTCCATGGTACAAACAATGAGACAATTATCAGCACCATCACGCATTACTTCATACTCGTATTCTTGCCAACCGATAATCGATTCCTCGATTAATACTTGACCTATGTGAGAATTGCGTAAACCCAAACTAGCAATCTCTACCAGTTGCCCTGTATCGTAAGCGGTACCACCGCCTAATCCACCAAGAGTGAATGCTGGACGTATCAGTAATGGCCAAGTGCCAAGCTCATCGGCTGCAGCCAGTATTTCTTCCATATTATGACAAGCACGGGCATCGGAAACCGACAGGCCAATCGATACGCAGACCTCGTTGAATAATTGACGGTCTTCCGCTTTGTCGATAGCGGCTAGGTCTGAGCCAATCAATTCGACACCCAATTCCTCAAGTAAACCACTGTGTGCTAATTGACTAGCGATATTCAATGCGGTTTGACCACCCATCCCTGCCAAGAGTGCGTCAGGTTTTTCCTTACGTAGAATACTCTCGACCGTACTGGCTAGTAAGGGCTCAATGTAGACCTTATCAGCCATCTCCGGGTCGTTCTGAATGGTTGCTGGATTGGAATTTACCAATATCACCTCATAGCCATCTTCTCTTAGAGCACGAACAGCTTGTGAACCAGAAAAATCGAACTCGGCTGCCTGGCCAATCTTTATTGGGCCTGAACCAAGTACCAAAATCGTGTGAATATCCTCTCTCCTAGGCATCTAATCACCACCTCGGATATATGATTCAACCATATCCTTGAAACGTGCAAAAAGAGCATGCGCATCATGAGGACCCGGACAGGCCTCGGGATGAAATTGAACAGAAAAAGCCGGTGCTCCGACGACATCTAAGCCCTCAACGGTCCTATCATTAGCATTGACATAACGCACGACAACTTGGTTACCATGTAGATTCTCTACCTCTTCAGATTCTACTGCTAGAGGGTGTGCTGCAAGCATTCCGGCATCAGGGTCTGCCACAGCGAAACCATGGTTTTGGCTAGTTATCCATACTTGATCGCTTTGCAAATCAACAACTGGTTGATTTGCACCGCGATGACCATAGCGCATTTTATAGGTTTGTAAGCCGCTAGATAAGCCAAGTAATTGATGTCCAAGGCAAATCCCCATAACCGGTAATTTCGCCTTTATTCCTTCAGCAAGGCAATCACGAGCCCGGCTTGCCATACCTGGATGGGCTGGATCACCCGGCCCATTAGAACAGAATAGGGCTTGAGCACCTAATTCTTCTATCGATTCAAAGGCAATATCGGGAGGACACCATATCACCTCGAAATAGCGGCAAAGACTCCGTAAAATATTGTACTTAATGCCACAGTCAAGAGCGGCGATGCGCGGCAATAAATGGCCTGATTCACCGCGTGAACCCGGGTTTAGGATTACTGCATCATTTACTGAGACGAGGTCTACAAGATCGTCTAGTTCAGGAGAACGCAAGACTGCCAATCTTTCCCGTAGTGCGGCTTCATCCTCGGCTGGGCCAAAGACACATAGTACTGTTCCCAATTCTCTAACCCGTCGAGTGATTGACCTAGTATCGACATTCTCTATCCCGGGCACTCCAAATGCAGCCAAAAAACGGCCGACACTGGCAATACTATCGCGGTGGTCTGGTTGTTTCATCGCACTGCGTACCACTACTCCCCTCGCCCAAACACCACCTGATTCTGAACGATTGTTATGAATACCGTAATTACCAATCATAGGATAGGTGAAAGTTAGGACTTGCCCGGCAAATGACGGATCGGTAAGACTCTCCTGATAACCTGTCATTCCCGTTGTGAAAACCAATTCACCCTCTCCAATGCCCCTCGCTCCGAATAGGGTCCCTCGGTAGATTGCGCCATCTGCTAATAGCAAAACGCCATCGCCATCTGCCTCTTCGACATCAGCATTTTCCCGTAGTATTTCGCATGCTTCAGGCAACAAAGGAGCATAGCGATTTGAAACACCATACACCGTCATCAGATTTCGTGGTCAGAGAACTACCATAATCATTGGCTAGGGAATCACCGCCAAAGAATGACTAATCATTCCTCTTCGCGTTCGAGGTCATGAACAATTTTTCCTTGATTGCTACCTTCGATAATTAGTTGGGCTTTTGGGAATGAACGCTCGGCTGCGCCGCCACCGAACCATTCATCCATGAAGAGAGCAAGCGCTGCCACCTCAGAATGAGGCTGGTTACCTACACCGATATTGTATTGGCAGGCCTTGAAAACCTCCGCTGGGACTTTAGCACCGCCGACCACTATTAACAGCGGCCGGTCTCTTCGGATTTTGGGGATTGCTTGACGATAGGGTTGGCCATACATGGTCAAGTGAACAGCCACACCGCCAGACTCCACATGCTTGCGCAAGTAACTAATTCCAGAGACATGATTTGTCTCTATTTCTCCACCAAAACGCGTGGTAACCGATTGAAGGTTTTCCAATAATTCTTTGTCGTCTTCCCCTGCTAATGTAAAGGCGTCTGCACCAAGGGCTCTAGCGACTAATCCGAGGTGAGTAGTGATACGTGGATCTCGACCTTTACGGTAGCCCCACCTGAGTACCTCTACCCTTTCGCCCATGGCTGGGCCAGATGATTTCTCGTTTCAAGCCTCGCTCTCAGGCGATGGCTCGATTGCTGACCCTGACTCGCGGGAACTTGAGTCTGTGAATTGAATGGAAGGATGGTTTTCTATCAGGCGTTTGACCCACCCAAGTAATACTGCATCTATCAACAACTTTGCCGCCACATAGACTGTTGCAGAAAGCAGAGCTAGTCGGGCAAATCTCCACATCCCTTCAGATGGGGTTAAACCGTTGGATACGAATCCCATTACAGCAGGCTCGAAGACATATAGAATCGATAACACAAACATTATTCCAGAGACTAGACCAGGAAATAGTTGACCTAATTCACGGCTGAAATCAGAAAGTATTGAACCAACGAATATCAGGCATGGAACGAGAATAGTGACAGTCATGAAATCTGGGCCGAAGAAAATCGAAGTTGCTATGCCATAATCTTCTACAGGACGCAATACCGTCAACCACCAGAAAACTGCCCATGCGGCGAGTATACCACCACACCAACGTGCACGTGAGTGAATCATCTCACCGATAGAAGAACGATCTTTGGGGTCTAAGCGCGAAATTATCTTCTCTGCTAACTCCATCTGTTCTTCAGAAGGCATAGGAATTTCGAGGTTTTCACTCTCACCAATGACCTCGCCATCTGCGATTACAGACTCAGACATGGGACGCTCTCAAACCTCTCATCTCATAAACCCTGTCGCAAACGACGCTTCGGTATGCATGACTTTGGAGGGCACGAGTTTAGCCGTAGGGCCCTATTGGCACCTATGAGCGGCCGGCCATTACTGATGGCAATAATCAATGCAACACCGGATTCATTCCACAAGTCAAGCCGTGATGGTGGAATAGAAGAGGGGATTTCTCATTTTGCAGCTGGTGCTGACTGGGTTGATATCGGCGGCGAGTCAACAAGACCTGGATCTTTACCGATTACCATTGAGGAGGAATTAGCACGAGTCATTCCTTTAGTCGAAGAATTATCTAAGCATGGACCTATTTCAATCGATACCAGAAATCACCAGGTCGCTAAGGCTGCTATCGATGCTGGGGCGAAAATGATCAATGATGTCAGCGGTTTACGAGACCCTTTGATGTTTGATTTAGTATTGCAAAGCGGGGTTGCTGTGTGCATCATGCACATGCAGAATACACCTGAAGAAATGCAGAAATCACCTCATTATGATGATGTTTGCCAGCAAGTGAGTACTGAATTACTCAAGACTGCCCGGCGATTAGTCGCTGCAGGGCACCCGAGAGAATTGATCTGTCTAGACCCCGGTATTGGTTTTGGTAAGGAACTCACTCATAATATCGAATTGTTGCAAGGATTCGAATCATTACGAGGTACTGAGGGTTTCTCTTTGCTTTGGGGAGTCTCACGTAAAACGATGATTGGCCAAATCTGTGACCAAGATGATTCGGAAGATAGATTGGCAGGCAGCCTAGGAGTAGCAGCATACGCCCAACTAAAGGGCATTGATATCCTCAGAGTTCATGATGTTCGTGAGCATGCTGATTTCGCCGCGGTTATGAGTCGACTATTGGAAGTGGAAAAATGAGTGAAGCACCTATAATCGACATCGATAATCGCATTCGCCTCTTAGGGACAGCTCATGTCGCTAGCGCCAGTGTCGCTGCAGTTAAGCACCACATAGAAGAGTTTCAACCAGATGTTATCGCAGTTGAATTGTGCCAATCGCGACATCAAGCCCTAGCCGAAGATAGGCGTCTTGACAAAGAGGGATTGCTCAAAGTAATCAAGGAAGGAAAGGCACCTTTGGTACTGATTCAATCACTTCTCGCTGCAGAACAGCGACGAATGGGCATGGATGAGGACATTCAGCCCGGTGCTGAATTGATGGCTGCTGTAAAAGAAGGTGAGGCTAGAGAATTGGAAGTCGTGCTAGTCGACAGAGACATCCAAACCACTTTACGCAGGGCTTGGAAAAAGATGGGTTTGCGCGAAAAGATACGATTGCTATACTCGCTACTTGGAGAAGAAGAGGGTGAGGAGGATTTCGACCTGGAGGAAATGCTAGCTGACCAAGACCTACTCTCGACACTACTCGAAGAATTCCGCACTATTTCAGCCGGTGCTGGAACCGTTTTAATCGATGAAAGAGACGAATATATCGCAAGTGGAATTTCAGTTATTTCACCAGAGAAAAAGGTGCTAGCTGTGTTGGGAGCAGGACACTTGCAGGGTGTTGCTAAAATTCTAAAAAATGACGATATAGTTGATAGGCGTCAAGAACTAGACACTTTGACCAAGAAAGGACCACTAGCCAAATCCATCCCATGGTTATTGCCAATTGCGGTTTTTAGTTTGATGGCTTGGCTATTGTACCAGGGAGAACGTGAAGCTTTATTCACAGCAGGAGCCATCTGGTTAGCCTCGAATGCAATCGCTGCAGCATTGTTTTGTGCATTGGCTGGCGGACATCCAATCTCTGTTCTTGTCGCCGCACTAGCCAGTCCGATAACCTCGCTCAACCCGATGTTAGCCGCTGGTTGGTTCGCTGGTTATGCACAGATGAAACTAAAGGAACCAACTGCAGAAGATCTGCAGGAGTTCATAAAATTGGATAGTATGAAATTATTCTGGACGAATCGAGCCGGACGAGTTTTGTTAGTAACCTCGCTAACCAATATCGGCTCAATGGCCGGAGCGTGGATTGCAGCACCGCTAATTGCGGCTGGCCTATAATCAGAATTCGATCTTTGGCGCAGCACGAACTGCTTGGTCGACAACTTCGAATAGGTCTCTGCGTGTTGCACCCTTCATTCCTGCGACGACACTGGTTGGTATCATCTGAATTGCCGCATTCCAGTTGGTTGAACTAGCATTGTAGAATTCTCGGCGGTCAGAGATTTGGTTTTCGATTGATACCAATTGCTTCTGAAGATCTAAGAAACCAGAATCTGCTTTCAATTCAGGGTATTGCTCGGCAACCATATTGATTCGAGGCATCATACCAGAAAGCATTCCTTCAGCGGAACCTACTCCTTTGACATCGCCACGAGATAGTGCACCTGCTGCTGATTGACGAGCTTGAGCGAATTGCTCAAATATCTCTCTCTC
>Ga0209709_10000369_pt1 | contig 42640 bp, 36 predicted proteins | sample ArcticOcean_MG_C_2_FD_187435 | JGI IMG/M metagenome (GOLD analysis project Ga0209709, IMG submission 187435) | Marine microbial communities from western Arctic Ocean - ArcticOcean_MG_CB4_136 (SPAdes) (version 2) | ecosystem: Environmental > Aquatic > Marine > Oceanic | place: Arctic Ocean... | reverse complement strand
CAACATATCCAACATTAGGGACGGCAAGCGGAGTGCTTGGACTATCCATTAACGAACTTCATGGAATGTATCTTGGAGTTGACGGGTCAAGCGGTAACGGTTGGATACAGGCGATGCGAGAAGATGGTACTGGCACATCTTATAATTTAGTGCTTCAGCCGAGTGGAGGCAACGTGGGTATTGGACTAACTGGGCCAAGCTCTAAGCTTCATGTTCAAGGCGGTGATTTTGGTGCTACTAACGGATTAGTACATATAGTTCAAAACGTGGCTACTAACGCACCTACGTTATTTATAGAACAGACTGGAGAAGGTGGTAATGCTAATAATAATCAAGGTCTACTAATTAAGGTTGACGGTCAAAATGCTGGTTTAGGAAATATAATAAGGGCTATTGGTACAAACAGTAATGTAAATGGTGGAACTGATGTAGAGGCGTTTACTGTCAAAAATAGTGGCAACGCTACCTTTGGTGGCACAGTAGGGGTTGCTAATGGCACTGTTGCTTTACCTTCATTATCTTTTGCGGGCGATACTAATACAGGACTATATAGACCTTCGTCAGACAACTTAGGGTTTGCTATAGGCGGTACTGCTAGAGCATTTATGAGCAATAGTCAGTTTAATGTTGCTACTAAAATTGTAGCTACAGAATTAGACATTAATGGCATTGCAGATATATCTGGCAACGCTACCTTTGGTGGCACAGTGACTGCTAACCATCCTCTTATATTAAACAACACAATCGCTGGGAACGACACTGGTGATTTTAAAATTATTCAGTCATTAAATGCCTCTGGCGGTGTTGGTTATGCGGCTTCAATACTTGGCGTAAATATAGATACAGCAGTAAACAGCAGTAACTTACCAACACAAGATAATACTTGGGGTGGAATAACTGGGTCAGCGGCATTTGTAATGAGTTCTGATATTAGTGATGGTTTAAATTCATTCAGATTTATGGCTACACCTCAATCATCAACAGCGGGTACTGCATTATCTACAGTAGCAACAATTGACTATACAGGAGCTATAACAGCAACTGGTTTGGGTATTGGTACAACTTCTATCACAGACGCTTCTTGGGGGTCTGGTAATAAAGAATTAGCTATAGATGGTACCACAGGATATGGAATTATTCACCTAAGAGGTACTGGTGTTGGAAGTGTAGACACACGCTATTCTATTGGTGTTGGTGATAATATATTTTATATGGCTTATGATGATGTCGCTGGCGTGCATAGGGCAAAAATAAATTCATCTAAACAGCTTGTAGTTAATTCAGACGGTAGTGGAGATAAGCGAGTATTCCACGAGGGTTATAGTAGTACGGCTACCTTTGCTAGCTATGTACATCTAGGTACACCCATCAGTTCAGGTAGCTCCGCTAAATTACAAGTTGGAGGTTTCCAGCGTACTGGTCCAATTATGCTTGCCCAAGGGCATGCAGGTTCTTCATCATTTGGTACCACAAACGAGCGTTGGATACTGAACAATGGGACAGACCTCTATGCTAGTACAGCATCTGGATCTTATAATAATAAAATCTGGACAGATGGCAACGACGGCTCAGGCTCAGGCTTAGATGCTGATTTACTAGATGGACAGCATGGTTCTTATTATGCTCCAGCAAGTACTTACCTACCCCTAGCAGGTGGCACTTTGACGGGCAACCTACACTTAGGAAACAATGTAGGATTAACATCTACTACTACTGGCGAAGCTTTACGGGTACTATTTCCTGGTGGTGGCGCAAGGAAAAATAGTGGAAGTTCCGAAACTGGCGCAATTAAGATAACTCTGCCTGTTGGTATGACGAATGGTATGTTATCTTTTAAAGTTACTGTCTATCAATATAATACTGATGACTCTTTTGAAGTACATTGTGGAGGATATAATTATCCTACTGGTCTTACATGGCAACACAATCCTTTTGGATATATTACTTCGTCGGTTAAAGCTAATCATGGCCCTTATGCAATAAGGTTCGGATATGACAGTAATAGTAAAGCTTGTATTTATATTGGAGAAACTAGTACTGTTTGGTCTTATCCTCATATAGCGGTTACTGAAGCAATGATTGGCTATTCAGGATATGATAACACTACTTGGGATGATGGCTGGGATGTTTCGATTGCAACATCTTTTGAAAACGTAACTCATACAATAGCCGCTACAGACACAAGCACAGTCGGATGGCATCCATATAACGACGGTTCAGGCTCTGGACTTGATGCAGATTTACTTGATGGCGTTCATGGTGCTTCATTCTTACGCAGTGATGCTACTGATACAGCAACAGGCAGTGTTAGTCTAAGAGCAGGGGGAAGTCATTTAGGTAATCACGAGTTTGCGTCAGCTAGTAGTAGCTCAACAGGTTACGGTGACGCTGGTATTGAAATAAGAGAAGGAGCTTTTGGAGCTTCATCCTCATATGCCGCTCCTAGAATAGGTTTCCATTGGGGCGGTGTAGTCGCTTCAAACATATCTATGGATACCGCAGGTGCTATTCTAATTAGGAATAATCCGGGTACTGGATACGAAAACTTTAGAGCTAACAATATATACGCGAATGGTACAAATACCGTATGGCATGTAGGCAACGACGCTTCAGGCTCTGGCTTAGATGCTGACTTGTTGGATGGTCAACAGGGTACTTATTGGGGAAGTGGTGCAGGTAATCAAGACACTACATATAACTTTGGTGGCTCTACATTTACATCTCGTAATTCTGGCAATCCTATTGCAATTGATAGTGTTACTACTAATATGGTTGGTTATGTTAATACATCAACTGCGGCTGGATACTCTGATGGTGCTGGATTCTCGGCAGCATATGATAGTTCATGGGTTGGACAGTTATTTGTAGACTTTAGAACAGGTAAGTTATCTACAAGAGGTAAGAATAGCGGAACGTGGCAAGCTCATAGATTTATGTGGGATAACCTTAACGACGGCTCAGGCTCTGGCTTAGATGCTGACTTACTCGATGGCCTTGAACTTCACACAGGCAGAAACAATGTAGCAAACAAAGTTGTAAGAACCAATGCTAGTGGTTATATAGACGCTGGGTATATTAATACATACAATGGTGATCAGGGCGCTACTTTGGCCACTAGAGTCTACACGTCAACCGATGATTATATTAGACACCACGACATAGCCTCATTTCGTTCTATGATGAACGTAACGGCAAAAACTGGGTATGGTGGTCGAGAGACAAGTACAGCCAGCCAAGCTTACTGGGTTGGCACAATGGGGTATGGAGCTAACGACTTTGACACTGTATTTTCATACGGAAGTGGTCACATTGACGGTTGGTCTAGCCCTGCTAACCAGCCCTCCACTCAAACTTCTCACTGGGTGGGTCATCAGTCTTTGCATCACTATGCAAGCACAAGTTCTCAACACGGGCATCAATTTTTAGTTGGTGCAGGAAACCCTGCATACTGCTATCTTCGTGGAGTTTGGGGTAGCGGATGGTCATCATGGGCGAAAATGTATAACTCATTTAACGACGGCTCAGGTTCTGGTCTTGATGCTGACTTACTCGATGGCATAAATAGCACATATTTTAATCGTGGTGATAATATCTACGGAGTGATGGTTGGAACTTCAGGTTGGAACATGAATGACCTGTTCACCACCAGAAACCGCTCTGGCTTCTTTGATGTTTGGAGTGGAACTAACTTCCCAACAGGTACAAGTCATGTTCATGGTATACAGGTTAGACATAACACATCGACTCATTATGGCTGGCAATTGGCAGGTCAGTACGCACAAAACAAACTGTGGCACAGAACAGTTTCGAATAACTCTTGGAGCGGATGGAATCAACAATGGGGTAGTGGTAATGATGGTGCAGGCTCAGGCTTAGATGCTGATTTGTTAGATGGTATAAGTTCAGCTAGCTTCTTAAGAAGTGATGCTGCTGCTACATCCACGGGACTGCTTACCCTTAATGGTGGTCTAGCAATCGAAGGTTCTACCATTTGGAATGGGTCAGATACTTGGTGCAGAATACCGGGTGATACTGGTGTATACTTTCCTTCTTATGGTGGTGGAATCCATAGTACGGATACAACTTGGGTTAAAATCTATAACTCAAAGTCCCTGTATGTAGCCAACAGTATTGCAGCTACGGGAAATATAACAGCCTACTACTCCGACGAAAGATTAAAGACCAAGACAGGCAAGATAGAGAATGCCTTGGAGAAGGTTCAGTCATTACATGGATTTACCTATGTTGAGAATGATGTTGCAAAGTCATTAGGCTACAAAAGCGAAAGAGAGCAAGTTGCCGTAAGTGCCCAAGACGTTCAGCGAGTTCTGCCTCAAGCAGTTTCTCTGGCTCCTTGCGATATGGAAACAGATGAGTTTAGTGGAGAAATAACCTCTAAATCAGGAGAAGATTATCTTACTGTGGACTACTCTCGCCTTGTTCCTTTACTAGTTGAAGCGATTAAAGAGTTAAAAGAAGAAGTTAACGGATTAAAAGTTCAATTAGGGGGTAAGTAATATGCCTACACCTACAGGACAAATATCATTTCTAGATGTCCAAAATGAGTTTGGTGGTTCGTCCCCTACAACAATGAGCGAATTTAATGCTTTCATAGGTCAGGCTGCAACTGCAACTATAAGTATGAGCCAACTGCAAGGTCTAAGTGCTTTTGACGTAACACTTAGAGGTACTTGGACTTTAGCTGAGGGTGGATCAAGTGGTGTAGGATTTTCTGCAACTTTTGCTAGTGAGGGAACTACTACAGGAACCTTTGATCCTCAAGCTGGTGACATACTTTTATTTAGTCAGTCTCAAACAAGGGCTAACTCTAGTGTAGCTACTACCCAATTTGGTACAGGCTATACAGGTATTGATGGTAGAGCAGGTGTTACTTGGCAAACTTCCGTGAATTATGGGGGGAAGCAAGGCACTGTCACAACTACACATAGACCAGCTTACTTAGTATCTTACAAGGTACTTACAGGTTCTGACACTGGATATTCAGGGGCTGCAGGATTTAATAGTGGTGGAGAAGGTAATTGCCATCAGTTTCATTTGCTAAGACCTTCAGCATCTTTATCTTCTTCTAACGTAACCTCAGTTGAAACTACTTCAACAGCTATCACAAGTTCTGGAGCTTTAGCTAACCAGTCTATACCTTCTAATAGTTCTGATGTTGTTATTCAATGGGCGTTTGGAGCATCAGGAAGTGGATCAACATCGGCTCAAACATTAACTACGTCTTCTGGTTCAATGACTTCAACTGGTTCAACATCAAGCACAAGTAACTCTCTTGTTACTTTAGTAAACAAAACTACTAACGCAGCTGTTGGTATTGATAGAGGGAATAGTAACTATCTTTTCTCAGGACAATTTAGGATAACAGAACCATGATCTATAAATTAATAAATAGGAGAATAGCACCATGATTTACAAATTAATAAATGCGGGTACTATAAGTGATCTAATAGATATTAAAAGGTTAGCTGAAGAAGATACTTCTGAATTATTTAGAGTACACGGCACTATACTTTTTTATGAATTAGAAGAGAATGTTACAGTGCATGGCGCATACAATGACGACAGTACAGAGCTATTAGGTATTCTAATAAATTCTTTTGTTGATACGTTATGGTTTGAACATCAATCATATGTACTATTAGCTCATCGTAGCTCTGGTGTATTTACTTTTATGTTTGATAGTCATATACGGTTAGCTCATGAGGCTGGTTGTAACACATATCAAACTATGTCTACTGCAGATGAAGTTAAAGCATGGACTGATAGAGGTTATCCTATTGGTACTCAGCTTAAAAATGGCTTACCTTTATGGGAAGCAACTATAAATGGTCCATTGAAAACAGATTTAGTATGGAACACAGAATAAAGAAAATAGTATAAACTTTAGAAGGATAAAATAAAATGACAATCACATATACAATAGATGAAACCTTTAACGGGAAAAGATCTCAAACGAGTCCAGATCCTGACAATGACGGGGAAACAATAACCACAGAAGTTGACTGTAGAGATGTTCAAGTCACCTTTAGCAGTGATGCACCAGCAGTTTCGCAAACAAGAACAGTTAATGTTTGTTACGATAGCGATGGTGCGTATGATGCAGCCGCAACGCTTGTTCGAATAGGACAGCAAAAAGATGGCTTTACTCATAAGGTAGCCAACGGAGTAATTTCATAAGAAACTTAAGAAGACCATAATGGCAGTAACATTGCCATAGTAATTTAAACATAACACAAGGAGAATACAATGGGAAAAGATAAAAAGACACCCATCACAGTTAATGACAAAGAATATATAATAGAGGATATGACAGACGAACAGAAGATGTTGGTTAATCATTGCATGGATCTGAGTAGGAAAATGGACTCTATGAAGTTCAACCTTGACCAACTCGGTGTTGGTAAGGATACCTTTGTAAAACTACTAGAGGAATCACTCGCTAAAGAAGACAGTGATGTTGAAGAAGCTGAAGTTATAAACTAATTTTAAGAGGTACATTTTATGCAAATCAATAGTCAATCGGTCACACGAAGTGTACCTCTCACAGTTCTTGTAGGTCTTGGCGTACAAGCAGTAGCAATTATTTGGAGTGCATCAATGATGTACTCTAACATACAAGCGAATGCTAATGAGATCGCAAAGATATCTACTAGAACCTTAGCACTTGAGACAGCAGTGCAAGGTCAAGCAGTATCTTTAGGCAGGATAGATGAAAACATTAAAGCTATAAGGGCATCAGTTGAGAAGATGGCTTTAGCACAGATGAATTAAATGGAGAAACAATATGATTAAATATAAATGGGTTTGGATAGGTTTGATACTTACTATACTAGTAGTCATAATGGTCTATGGGGCCAAGCTACAAATGTGTACCCCTCCCTGTATCTAAATGAATAAGAAGCTTACCCCACAACAAAAGTCTACAATGACTTGGAGGTGGACTGCGTTAATAATTTATTTATTAATTTGCTTTTATGATTTCATGTTTGTGCCAATTTGGTATGGTATCAATAGACCAGACGTATCACAATTTATGGATATTATAAACTCTACTACAGAACCTATGGTTCAAATGGAATTAATGAAAAAGCTTACAGGTCAACATAATCCTTTTACTCTTATGGGTGGTGGGTTATTTCATCTAGCTTTTGGGGCTATATTGACAGGCTCTGCCTTTGCTAAGAACGAGGATTAGTATGTCTAAGAAATTACAAGCGAACAGTAAGTATGCAGTAGCTGATACAGATGGTGATGGTATAATTACTGATGAAGAGATGGATCGACATGAACGGTGGATTCGTTTAGAGAATGAAGATAAGTTAATGGATACACAGCGTATAATGGCGTGGGTTGCTATGATAGTTACTATACTATCTGTAGCATTATTACTTACACCTATTATACCTGCAGATAGAATGGATGCTGTGTCAGGATTCCTAAATACATTTATCGTAGCTCAAGTAGGAGTTATTGTAGGCTTCATGGGAGCCACAGCCTTGAGTAGAACAAAAACAAAATAATGGAGTAAGATATAAAATGAGAAAGTTTATTATAGCAGGTACTATTGTTACCTTATTAGGAGTTTCTGCAAACGCAGAGGCTATTCCTTCAACACTTATACCAGATGCTTCTATTGAGTATGCATTCAAAACTGGTTCATGGTCAGGTGATGTTGGTGTAACAACAAGCTTCAATGGAGTTTCCATTAGACCAGCCGTTGATTGGTCATATACAGATTCTAACTCTATTGGTATTGATGGTGCTAAAGTAGTAAGTACTCTTCCAATAGCTAGTAATATTTCTGTATACTCAGAGTTATCTTTAAGTAATGAATTAAAATATGATGGCGTATCAATTGGTATGTCGTATACTTTTAAATAGGAGAATAATATGGATTGGATTAAAGGAAGATTAAAAGAACCTTCAAGTTATGGAGCAGCAGCTGTTGCTGGACTAGGACTTGGGATTATATTCACACTGCCACTTTTAAGCTGGGCAGGAATAGTATGTGCTGTCTTTGCATTAGTTATGAAAGAAGAAGGTAAGTGTACTTGTGATAAAGGAAAGAAGAAAAAGAAATAGTATATACCCCTTAAAGGGAGAAGCTATCCCATATAATTATATAACATAAAGAGGACTATAAATGAACAATGTATATTATGAACCACCAACAATGACTATCTCTAATGAGATTGACAAGATGAAATATCGTCAAGAAGGTGAAGAGTTTGATGATAAGATTAGAAGAATTGCTGGTGCGTTACATGATACTATTGAACATAAGTATGAGCTTCAGGATATATTAGGTAATATGAGATTCCTACCTGCTGGTAGGGTACAGAATGCTATGGGGTCTAGACGGATCACTACTGCCTACAACTGCTTTGTCTCTGGTACTATAGAAGATTCTATGAGTAACATAATGAAGAGAGCAGCAGAGGCTGCAGAGACAATGAGAAGAGGAGGAGGTATCGGTTATGATTTTTCACAACTGCGTCCAAAGGGGGATCTTATTAAATCCCTTGATTCCAAATCGTCTGGCCCCGTTTCTTTTATGGGTATCTTTGATTCTATTTGCCAAACCATTGCGAGTTCTGGACATAGACGAGGGGCGCAGATGGGCGTTCTACGGGTGGACCATCCGGATATTAAAGACTTCCTTATGTCTAAACGTAATTCTGATAAGCTCACTGGTTTTAATATCAGTGTAGGTATTACTGATGATTTTATGTTAGCATTAAAAGAAGATGAAGAGTATGAATTAATGTTTGATGGTGTACCTAGAGGTAAGCAAAGTGCTTCTGAGATCTGGGAAATTATTATGTCATCTACATGGGACTGGGCAGAACCCGGAGTTCTGTTTATTGATAGAATACAAGAGATGAATAATCTTTATTATTGTGAAGAAATAAAAGCAACAAATCCTTGTGGTGAACAACCACTACCACCTCATGGTGCATGTCTACTTGGTTCATTTAATCTTACAAAGTATTTAGTTAAAATACACAGTGGAGAGCCATACACTTTTAACTTTACACAATTTAAAGAAGATATACCTGCAGTAGTAAGAGCAATGGATAATGTAATAGACCGTACAATATATCCATTAAAGCCACAAGCAGATGAAGCAAAGAATAAACGACGGATGGGGTTAGGACTAACAGGTTTAGCCAATGCTGGAGAAATGCTTGGATACCCATATGGATCTGAGAAGTTTTTAGTATGGGCAGAGAAAGTGTTTGCATGTCTAAGAGATAATACATATTTAGCTTCTGCTAAGTTAGCTGAAGAGAAGGGTTCATTCCCTATGTATAGAGAAAAGTATTTGAAAAGTAATTTTGTCAGGTCTTTACCTGCTTCAGTTAAAAAGGAGATACGTAAACATGGTATTAGGAACTCACACCTTACCTCGATTGCTCCAACAGGTACGATCAGTTTGGTGGCGAATAACGTCAGTGGAGGAATCGAACCAGTATTTTCACATTACTATGACCGTACCATCCAAACTTTTGACGGACCAATCGTTGAAAGAGTTGAGGACTATGCTTACTCACAAGGAGTTAAAGGACGAACGGCAAATGAAATTACTGTAGATGAACACTTGTCAGTATTACTACTGGCTCAAAACTATGTTGATTCAGCTTGTAGTAAAACGTGTAATGTAGGGGACAGCGTAACGTATGAAGAGTTCAAACAGGTCTATATGGATGCCTTCAACGGTGGAGCGAAAGGATGTACGACATTCAGAGCGGCAGGGAAAAGATTTGGAATCTTCAATGCGCCCGTGGAAGAAGAAAAGAAGGACAAGATCAAGACTAAAATCTTTACAGAGGAGAGTAGCGATGAGGAGGAAGCGTACATGGCTTGCTTTATTGATCCACTCACCGGACAAAAGGAATGTGCTTGACAATATATTAAAGGAGTAAACAATGTTATTTGGATTACCAACAGCTTTGGTCAGTTCGGGATTCGGAGCCATTACAGGTTTCGCTGGAAAGATCTGGAGCCAAAACGCAGAAGTAAAAGCTTCTGAAAGAAAACATCAGATGGACATGATGGTTGCTGTAACAAAAGCAAACAATGATGCTGCCGATGTTGAAGTCAAAATGATGATGGCTAAAATTAAGTATGAGAAATCTTTATCTAAAACAGACCCTCATAGATCTGTAGCTAGACGAGTGCTTGCTTATGGACTACTTATCACTTTAGCATTTGGAATACCCTATATAGTTGTTATGTATGATTTCGAATGGTTTGATATCAAGACAGTTATAATAGAAAATAATGGATTATTTGGGATAGGAAAATCAAGTAATGAGATTCAAGAGGTAACTTCAGTTATTGGATTACCACTTATGTGGTTAACTACAATGTTAGATGTATTCGCTGGAATTGTTTCATTCTACTTTGGTGGATCTATTGCTAAGTTTAGAAACCCATACGCAAAATAATAGGAGGTTCTAATGACAGGACAAGTTATACCAATTACAGACTTAGCGTCTGCAGGTGTTATATTAGATGCACCATCTATATCGTTACCTCCGAATGGGTTTTCAGATGTAAGTAATGTAAGATTTAATGCAGGTGCTGTACGTAAAATGGAGGGTGAACTAGCAATTAGTTTAACCGACTGTCCTACATCAGGCATAAAACATTTAGCATATTGGCAAGGCCCAACTAATAACTACTATATAGTTGTGTCTGAATCTGGTGTACTAGCTACTGTCTATGGATGGATAGTAGGTGCATTAGGAACTAGGATAACTTTAGGTACTATGGTAACCAGTGCTTCTGCTAACTATTCACACACTGTATTTAATGGTGGGTTTCATTTCATTATTAATAATGGTGTAGATAAACCTAAGTATCTAGCAGATCCTGCAGCTACTAACACATTAACAGCTTTACCAAACTGGGATTCATATCTTACGCAGAGTGAGTTAGTATCTATGCAATGGGATTCATTTAACCCTGACATACCTTTAGGTACACTTGTAATAGACTTTAGTACTCATTGCTTACTATATACTGTTATACCAATAGACTCAACACAAGCTGTGTTAAACTTTAAAATGACTAGTCTTAATCCTTCTGGTACTCCAGTTACAATAAATAATAATGGGGATGCTGCTGTAGATAATACAGCAACTCCAAGAGTTAGAACTGATACATTGACTGGAGCATTGCCCGGAGATACTATAAGAATATCTATACAAACATTACCATCTATCGATGTTAGATGTGGTGTTATAAAGTCTTTTGGTAACTTACTAGTAGCTGGAGATTTAACTGAGACTGCTCAAGCTAGTCCTTATGGAGTTATAAGAAAGCTCCCCGGAGTTATTAGAACATCAGATGTTGCAGCTCCCGGTAATATACCTACAAGCTGGAATCCATTTAGAAGAGGAGCTAACACTGCAGATGAGTTTACTTTATCTGGTACAGGTACTGTAAAGGATATGGCTGAACTACAAGGTATTATGTATGTTTACACAGATACGTCTATACACTCTATACAAAGAACAGGTAGTCAAGCTATACCGTTTAGTGTATCACCTGTGACAGATAGTTACGGTGCTAACTGCCTTGGTGCAGTAAAGGAATATGATGGTAAGCATGTAGTTGTAGGAAGTGATGACGTATATATATTTCAAGGACATCCGGGGAATATACAATCAATAGCTGATATGAGAGTTAGACATTATCTACATGGAACTGTTACTACTCTTAACGCTGATGATATAAAAATAATAAGAAATAGAAGATACGATGAGCTATGGTTTTATACTCCATCTATTACTGTTGGAGATACTGAAGTACTAATATGGAACTATCGAAACAATACATGGACTAAAAGATCACAGACTAATATACTATCAGCAGATATAGCTCCTTACTCAGGTGATGATAACTCATCGCTTCCTTTAATTACTAATGGAGGTGCAGTGTTTTACGGAGATTCACCGGGCAACTATACATTAAGAAACGGTACTACTGTATATGACTCATTCATTGAAAGAGAAAGATTAGGTCTAACACCTGAGTTTGATACTGAGGAGTTAAGTTCTATAGCTGTACTTATGAGTGGTACTAGTGATCTTAATATAGAATTAAAAGGATCTAGTAGACCTCAAGACGAAACAGGTATCACTAGTGGAAGTTCATTTACGTTTAATTACGCAGATGATTACAAAGTGGATACACGTATTCAGGGTAGGTTTTTAAATTATAAAATAGGAGATCAATCTGCTACAGCAGGAACTTCTTGGAATCTAACAGGATACCAATTTGAAATAATAAAAGGTGGAACAAGGTAATGACAGTAATTAGACCCCCTATAACTGGTGATGCAGTCTTAGACTCATGGACAAACCAGATTACCCAAGCATTAAATTCTGGTGCGATAGCTAGCTTTGCAGGTGGAACTGCTCAAGTAGGTGGTACTGGGACTGATGGAGCGAGTGGGTTTAATGCTGCAACTATATATCTATACGCAAGAACAACTACAGACGTTGCACCTTTAGCAATGAACGAAGAAACTACATATACTTATAGTACAGCTGTGTTAGTTAATGGCACTAGTCATGATGGTACATCAAATGGGCTTGGCCCAAATGACATATGGTTTAGAAACGTACCATCAGGATCTGGTGGATACTTATGGGTAACCACAGTGCATGTTGCTGATTTAGCTGCTACTGAAGTAATAGGATCAGGCTCTTGGTCAGCAGTAACAAAGCTAGCTGAGAAGGGAGATCAAGGTAAGTTTGCTGTAGAGATTTATAAAAGAGTAAGCAGTGCTCCTTCAGCTCCGACTGATGTGACATGGACTTATTCTACAGGTGCTTTAACAGGTACTAACTCTGCTAGTTGGGCATTATCTGTTCCAGCTGGTAACGATCAGGTATGGATATCTAGTGTTATCTTTGACCCATCTACAGCAGCCACTACTATTACAACTTGGACTACACCTTATCAAGGTGGAACTACAGGTGCTGCTGGGGCTGCTGGTACTAACAACGCAACTGTAGCAATATATCAAAAGAATACTAGTGCAAGTTCTGCACCAGCCAATCCAAGTGGAACATTTACTTATACATTCTCTACTGCCGTGTTATCAGGTGGTACTTTAAATAGCTGGTCTCAGACGTTACCAGATTTAGCTAAAGGTGAATACCTTTGGATGAAACATGCAACAGCTTCATCAACAACTGCAACAGATACTATACCTACATCAGAGTTTTCTGCTGCTGCTATAACAGGTGCAGCAGGTATTGACGGCAGTAGTGTAGCTGTTGTTGAATTGTTTAAAGTAAACGCAAGTAACTCATCAGCACCAGCTGATCCTACAGGTACATTTACTTATACCTTTGCTACAAATATTTTATCAGGTGGTGATTTAGATGGTTGGGCACAGAATAGACCGACAGTTCCTGCTGGTCAATATCTTTGGGCTATACAAGCAAGCGCAGTAGCTAATGCAACTACAGATTCTATACCTGCATCAGAGTTTTCTGCAGCAGTTGTTGTGAGTGGTACAGGTTCTGCAGGTCTTGATTCAAAAGCGGTTAAGTTAACTTCTTCTAAGTACGCAATTGTGTACGATGAGAATGGTTTAAACCCTAGTCCGTCTTCAATTACGTTAACAGCCACAGCTTCTAATGTTACTAATGGTTTCTTTAAATTTACTGGCGAGGAAATGACAGATGAAACTAGTTTCTCTGATGGGACTGGAGCATTAGAAGATACGCAGTCTGTAACTGTTCCAGCTTCGTTTGCAGATTGGACTAACCCATCTTTCTTTAGAGTAGGTGTTTCAGAAGCAGATCAAAATGAATTAGCTTTTGATAGAATTACTATCCCTGCAGTACAACAAGGCTCAGATGCTTACACTGTTATTCTAACTAACGATTCGCATACACTTCCATCATCTTCTGCTGGTGTTGTATCTAGTTATACAGGATCTGGTACAACGATTACCGTTTATAAAGGAGCTACTCAACTTGTAGGTATAGCTTCAGGTACTCCTAGCGCAAGTCAATTTTCAGTTGCTGTTTCTAATAACTCTAATATAACTGAAGGTAGTAAAAGTGCTGCAAGTAATAACATTATAATAGCAGATCATTCAGGTATGTCTAACTCTGTAGATACAGTTAAAATAGATTACACTATAACTGTTAGACCCGTAAGCACTAACATAGATTTTCTAAAATCTCAATCTCTTTCTAAGTCAAAGATAGGTGCAACTGGTGCAGCTAGTACCGAAGCTGGACCTCCCGGTGCTTCTGTAACAGGACCTACAGGTCAAAGACAAACTACAGGTCTTGTATATAGAACTGTAACTGATAGCTCTATACCTACCTCACCAACAAATGCTAATAGTGAATACTCATTTACTTATAATAAGTTCTCTACTAATGGTACTAACGTAACTCTACCTACTGGTTGGTCACAAAATCCACCAGAAATAGATACAAATGATAACGACCCTTATTATCAGTGTACGTTTACAGCTACTGAAGCTACTAACGGTGGTACTGTTACAGAAACATTTGGTGGTGCAGTAAAAGTAATTACCTTTGATGGTATTGTAAAGTTTACTAATAGCGGTAACACTCTTTCGTCTACTGTAGGTGGTACAACTACACTACTAGTACCTCCTAAGATGTTTAGACAACCGGGAATACCGACAGCTGTATCAGTTGGAGATCTTTGGATTGATACAGATAATGATAATAAACTGTATGCGTCTAGTATCGTTGGAGCTAGTGCCATTGTTACTACTGGTGATGGTTGGTACTTATCTCAAGACGCAACAGCTGCTGGTGCTTTAGGCACTGCAGCTAACACACTTGCTCTAACCAAAGCCAGAGTGTTTAGAGATTCGTATGTATCTGGAGTATCAGGCTCTATACCTACTTCTATATCAATAGGCGATGTTTGGATTAACACTGGTACTAACCAAGGTAACAAAATGTATATTGCTGCTGCTACTGGATCAAATCAAATTGTAGCAAATGAATGGGTGCTATCTCAAGATTCTGCATCAGCATCCGCAGCAGCAACTGCAGCTAACGATGTTGCTGTAAGTAAAGCAAAAGTGTTTAGGCAAGATGGTGAACCTGATTCTAGTTCTGGTAGGTTGGCAGGTGATATATGGATTGACACTGATTCGGTTGTACCAAGTGGTAGTTCAAATCCCGGTACTAATACTTATGAGATGCATATATATGACGCTACAACTAGTGCTTGGATACGAGAAGATTTTGCTAAATTAATTAATAGTCGCACAACTACAATTGATGGTGGAAAAATAACAGCAGCAAGTATTTCATCTGCTCATATAGATGCTGATAAAATTGATGCATCTAAACTTACTTTAAATAGTGAATTGACTATAGAAAATAATGCTGGTATTAAGTCAGGAAAAAGTAGTGCTTCTGATTCTTCGATTGGAGTATTTTTAGGTACAGATAATAGTGGTAACTTTGCATTTGTAACGTCATCTGGTACTGCTGATTCTTCAAGTGCTGTGACTATATCTTCAGCTCAAACTATATTAAAGAATCCTGTTATACAAACAGGTACAGCAGTGGCAAATGCAGCAGAAACAAGGACTGATACATCTGGATCAAGTCCTGACGTAATAACTAATTTACCCTCTTACGAAGATGCTTCAAGTTCTACTAACCCTTGGCAGAAGCTTACAGTATCTGCTGTAGGTGGTGGAGGCGGTGGAGCTGCTGGTCAGGGTGGTAGTGGTACTGCTGGTACTACTACTTTAGTTAACATTGTTAGAACTGTAACTGGTAGTACTGGATCAACTGCGGCTGCTGCTAGAACTAGGGCAGAAAATGCAATGGCAGAAGTTCAAGTTGCTACAATAAATCTATCAGCGGCTGGTGGTGCTGGTGGTTCTGGATCAAGCGGAAGTTACTCAGCAGGTGCTGCGATAGGTACAGCTACTCTTGGTCTTGGAGCAGGTGGCGGTGGTGGTGCTGGTTTTGGTGGTACTATGAATGAGTTCTTTGGTGGTGGAGGTGGTACTGCAGGTTCATCCGATACTGTAATTATTGATATAAAGAACTTAAAAGAATTAGCTTGGGCAGCAGCAGGTCTTGAAACTGGCGTAACTGCTCCTACATCTGCAGATCCGTCTGGAGATAACTTACCTACAATAACATTTACTATTAATACAACTCAAATAGGTGGTGGTGGTTCTGGTGGAAGTGGTACTCGAAATGGTACTGCAGGTGGTTCTGGTGGTATGGGGTATGTAACAGAGTCAGGTGTATTAGCTCAGTTAAACTTAGATAGTTTATCTGGAGTGAGTGCACAGAACTCTCTAATACAGTTATCTGCTGATGGAGGTAGTAACCCCGACTTTACACTTGATCAAGCATCTGCTGAAACAATTAATTTTAAAGGTGGTACTGGTATAACTACTGCAGGAACTGGTAGTTCAGGTACTCCTGCAAATACTATTACTATTAACCTTGACAACGTATCTATAGCAAATGGTGGAACAGGATCTACCTCAGTATCTGGTGCTAGAACTAACTTAGGTCTTGGTACTATTTCTACATTAAGTAGTATAAGTAATAGTAACTGGAGTGGAACAGGTTTATCAATTGCTAATGGTGGAACAGGTGCTTCAACAGCTGATGCTGTTAGAGATGCTCTTGATATTCAAGTTATTATAGAACCAGAAAATTCTGGCACGCCAGATGCAATAGAATTTACTAACGCTAACGCTATATTTGTTGTACAATATTAACAGGAGAATTAAATGCCTAAGACATTTGTTAAAGATGGCAGTACTGTTAGAGAAGCAACTAAAGTATTTGTTAAAGATGGAAGCACTGTTAGAGAAGCAACAAAAATATTTGTGAATCAAGGTGGAACTGTTAGACAAGTTTATACTAAAGTAGTTTTACCATTTCAAATATACTTAAGAGCTACTTGGACAAAAACAGAAGGTGGATCAAATGGTGTTGGATTCACTGGAACTTTTACAAATACAACCAATATTAATACAACAGGTACGTTTGACCCTCAATCGGGTGACATACTTCTTTGTATGCAATCACAAACCAGAGCAAACTCAAGTGTTTCTGTATCTCAACATCCCACTTTAAATTCTAGTGGAGCAATGATTGCTATTGACAGTAGACTTGGTGTTACTTACCAAACTTCTGTAGATTATGGAGGTAAGCAAGGTGTTGTTACTACTACACACCGCCCAGTTTATTGTTTATCCTATAAAGTTCTTACTGGCTCTGATGCTTCTTATTCTGGGGCACAAGGATTTAACACTGGTGGTGAAGGTAATGTTATTACTTTTCAATTATATAGACCTGCTGCACCACTTTCAAACTCAAATGTTACTCACGTTGGTATTTCTAATCCCGGCACTAGTGCGTCTGCGTTAAGTAATCAAACAATTGCGGCACATACTACTTCAGATGTAGTCATACAATATGGGGCATCAGGTAATGCTTCTGGTATTGGAAGTAGTGCCAAGCAAACATTAACTGATCAATCAATGGGTGATTTACAAGGTCAAGGTGGAACAAGTAGATCAGGTTGTGCAGTAGTATCAGTTGTAAACACTGCTGCTAATGCCGCTGTAGGAATAGATCGTGGAGAATCAAACTATCTTCACTCAGGACAATTTAGGATAACAGAACCATGATACACAAATTAATTAAGGAATACAAATGAGAATGTTAGGACACGAGGAGCTAACCCTTAGATGGGGAGAATTAGCTCCAGAGATAGAGAAATCTTTACAGCATGGATTAGGGGATATGACTTCCTATGATTTGTACATTGAAGTTCTCAAAGGGATTGCCCAATGTTGGGTACTTGAGGAAGAGAATAAACTTAAAGCAGTAGCTATGACAAGAATACTAGAGTACACTAAGTATAAAGAGTTTGTTATAGTTACTACTACAGGTAAAGGTTGGTTCAAATATGGACTACCTATCCTAATTAAGTTTGAAGAGTTTGCAAAAGAGATGGGATGTAAATATGCATCTGTCTACGGCAGGAAAGGTTGGGCAAGAGCCTTGCCAAAAGAATATAAACAACCTTTTACGGTTTTAATGAAGGAGCTATAATATGTATTTTAACCCACTAAGTCCTACAATATGGACACAACATCCTAACGCTGCAGTACTCCGAGGTGGAGGAGGTGGAGGTGGAAAGCCATCTGTTGTCCATGCTTCTACAGGTACTCAAGTTACAGGCGTACCTGAATACTTACAAGACAATGTAGAAGCAGCTGCAAACGCAGCAACTGATCTATATGATGTTGGAGGTATGTCTCATGTTGAAGCTTTAACTCCTGAACAACAGGATGCTTATGATAGAAAACTAACACTTGGTGAACAAGGTGGAATGTTAGATCAACTTGGTGCTGATTCTTATGGGGCTGCTGGAGCTTATCGAGATGCTGCTGAAGGTACAGGTCTATTTGGAGCTAATGCTTTAGGAGATCAGATAACATCTATGAAAGATACAATAGGTGATGCACAAATGGCACAGCTAGGTCAGCTTCAAGGATCTGCCTCAATGGGTGGTGGACTAGGATCTGCAAGATCTCAAGCCATGAACTCAGCAGCACTATCAAAAACTGCTGGAGAAATGGGTGCAGCAGAGTTAGCTAATAGACGAGCATCATCTCTATCAGGAGCGCAAGGTGTTATTGGATCTGGTGATACTATTGGTAACCAGTTTGGTAAAGGCATAGCTGCAACTGAAGGTGTTGGGTCTGCAATACAACAACAAAATCAAAATCAAGCTGATGCTGGGTATCAAGGATTACAAAGATTGTTTGGTTTATATGGATCTCCTGCTATAGGATCACAAACAACAACTTCATCAGGAGGTAAGTGATGTCAGATATGTTATCAGGTGGGGGAGGAACTCCATTAAAACTTAATACAGGTGGCCTAGTTAAACATCTATCAGAGGGATCAAGTGCCCTTACAGAAGAAGAAAAGAAAAGAATATTAGAACTATACTCATCATTTAGTCATGAAGGTAATTTAGTAGAGGGTGGACAAGGTGGTAATGCATCGGCTGCAATAGCTGATTATCTTTCAGGACCTCTTAATAATAAAAAGAGTTCTTATGACACAACGTATGAATCAGGTGTTTCTGAAGACGATGGATCTGATGGAGATGGTAGTGTCGATGGAGATGGTAGTGTCGATGATGGAGATTATAGTCATCTCCTTACACCAAGTGGTACACCAATGCCGGGACATCCTGATTACGAAGCATGGATGACAGCTGGTGGTGGTGGTGATGGTGCATATAATGATGCTGGTGAATGGACTGGTAGTGGATCAGGTAATGAAGGTCATACAGGTAATATAGGTGGTTACACTTCTTGGTCAGATATGTGGGATGGAGGAGGTGCTGGTAAATCTGGTATCGACTTTGAAGGTGGACCATTATCAAAGATGTTTAACAAGTTAGGGTTTCAACCTAAAGGTTACAAAGAGACAGCTCTAAAGAACTTTGAACAAAAACCAACAACTAAAAACTATGAAAAGTTAGCAGCAATACGAGCAAAGGAAAGAAAGGCTAAAGAGGAACAGGCAAAGGCAGATAAAAAGACTACAGAAGAAATCAAAGTAAGGATGCAAGTACAACAAGCGTTGGGCGATGGAGGTCCTGAAGGTGGATCTGTCGGAGATTATAGTGGTGGATATAGTTATGGTGGTCCCGGTAATGAAGGACCATCTTATAGTGGACCTGATGGTGGTGGACCTTCTGCTGACTATGGTGGTGTAGGTGAAGCTGGAAGAGGTGGAGGAGCAACAGGTAAAGCACAAGGTGGTTATATTGAATATAAAGATAGTGGTGGATTTGCAGGTAAAGATAATATTTGGAATTCTAAATATAGCTTAGACACACACCAGTACGAAGGTGGTAATGAGGGACCATTGAGAGGTTCTAATACTAATGTACCACAAGGAGAAGATAGTCTTCTTAAGCAAGCCGGAGATTATGGTAAGAAAGCATTACTAGGTACTGCTTTTTCAACTGTCTTAGGTCCACTTGGTGGAGTAATGGCTTCTCTGTTTGCTAGTAAAGGTGGACCTGTTGGTCAACCTAAATATTTAAAACATGGTGGACCAGCGGCTGGACCATTATCATCTACAAAAACAAAACTTCAAATGGCAAATGAGATTCAAGATAATGATATGAATATAAAGAAAACAAAGTTTCTTGCAGATGAGGCTCGTAAAACAGAAAGACATAATTTAGAGATGAGAAAAAGAGAAGCATCATAAAGGAGAAGTTATATGAATAAACCCCTTCCATCACGTAGACACCCCGGTAAACCTGAGGGGTCTGATACAGTACCTGCTTGGCTAACCCCCGGAGAATTCGTTATGAATGCTGAGGCTGCTCGTATGTTTTCTTCTGAGATACAGGCAATGAATGACAGAGGTAGAGTGGTACAGAAATCACAGGGTGGTACAATACCTCAGGGTTCTACTGAGCCTATACCTACAGTACCACCTCCTAGTAATGCTTATGCTGAAGGTGGAGTGGCAAGATCTTTAGTATCATCAAGTAATGGTATGCAAACTTCTTTAATACCTCGTCCACATCCAGACCCAAAAGGAGAAAACCCTAAATGGATAAAAGAATTAAGGGATTTCGAAGAGTATAGAACTAAAGTATATATGGTTAGAGGTGTACCTCATATTGGTATTGGTCACAAGCTACCTATGGAATATGCAAAGAGAGTGGGTGAAGAATTATATACTCATAACGAAATAGAAAATCTTTTTAAAGAAGATACAAGAATTGCTATGGATGATGCAAGAAGTAATATTAATAACTTTGATATATTACCTGAAGAAGTACAAGGTGCATTAACACATCAAGCATTTCAAATGGGAAAAGGTAAGCAAAAAAAGTTTAAAGAAATGATTAAAGGTTTTAATGATGGTGATTATAAGAAAGCTGTCTTTGAAGTCTTTAGTTCAAATTGGGCTAAACCTAAAATAGGAACACCCAAAAGAGCTAACTATTTAGCAAGTGCAATACAACGAAATCTAATTGGGCCAACGTCTGATCCAAGAGGTGATGGTGTGATTGCTGATCCAATCCCAAAAGAGGAAGAAGGAATGAATAATTTTAGTAAAGGTGGCAAGGTAAGTTACCTAGGTTCTGGTTCTAGTTGGGGTGATTGGGTTTCTGGTTTAATAGATTCTTTTAATCCATTCGATGACGATGAAGAGTATCCTACAGGGTACACACAAGGTGTTCAAAGGAAAGAAGAACAATGGGGTACTCCTCCAGTTTCATCTAGTACAGATGCAGAAACCTTAAACAATCAAATGATACAGGGAATGAAGAACAAAGCATTCAGAGATCAAGAGCCACCAATTCCAAAAGATGATGCACCAATGGACCCTGATGAATTTAATAGATTTAATTGGGAACCAAAGCAGAAATACATTTCCCCTGAACGTAAAGAAGAGTTTAGAGAAAGAGAAGAACAATGGGGCACACCTCCTAATGTCAATGCTGATTTAATGGAAGGAGATCGGTTTAATCAAACAGGCTTTACTATCCCTGAACCTTCTTATGTTTCCCCTTCAGCTAAAGAGACTTTTAGAAAAGCAGAAGAACAGTATGGGGGAGGAGATCAACTACAGCCTGTTGGCGAAGGTATGGACTCTGATGAATTTAATACTGGCACTTACGTACCACCAGTAATGAGGGAAGAAATAACATGGCCTGTAATACAGGACTCAGCAACAAAAGATTTAGAGGTCCCTGTAATACAAGAGGCTCCTGAATTAAAGTGGGGAGATCCGGGTTATGGTACGCAACAAGCTAAGAAAGGATGGGATTCAGTCTTTGGTGGTGATGATGATGTAACTTCAAAAGATGATAACAACAACTCAATAGATAAAGTAATATCTGAAGTAGCTAAAGGACCAGAGGATAGTCAAGGGTGGTTTGGACCTAATGGATCTATAGCTAACTGGTTAAATAGTAAGAAAGCAAAAGACGCTGATGAACTAGCTAATGAAAATGATGATACAGTTGGTGCATTTAAAAAAGTAGATTGGGAAATGTTTTCAAATATGTATAAAAGGATGTCTAAAGCTAGTCACCAAAATGCCATAGAAGGTCACAGTGAAAAAGTTATTAAGTTAGAAAAAGAAAATGCTGAGATACTTAATAAAATTACTAAAGGTAATGCAGATGGAACTCTAACACCTTATGATCTTAAAAGATTTCAAAAAAGAATAGATGATAACCATGTTAAGATACTTTCACATCAGGAAAAAAGTAGATCGATAAAGGCAAGACTTGATGCTGGGACTACAAAAGAAATATCAGAGTTATTAGAACGAAGAAAAAGAACTAATGATCCAGCTATGTTAAAAGCAATGGATAATACAATAGATGCATTAGGTCAAAGCGTTACAGCTATCAGTAATAATTCTGATATTTATAAAGGTGATGATGATGGAACTATAAAAGATAAAATCAATATTAATAACGACTCAGTTGGAACTGTAACAGCTGTAACAAAAGCAGCTAATGAGGCAGCTCTTAATACAGCTACTGGTACACACTTAGGTGCAGAGTTTACTCAAGAAGATAAAAAGAAATATGAAGAAGCTCAAAAGATAAAAGAAGATAAAGCCTTAGCATTATGTAACTCTACAAAAGCTAAAGAAATTCCTCAAGGATTTATTGAACAAGGTAAGTCAGCTTTGCAAGAAGCTTGGGGTGAATTGTTTGATCCTAAATCTTTAGCTAGAGCTGCTATACTATATTGTGCTGGTAGACTTACAGGTATGTCACCTAATCAAGCAATGGGTTTTGCTGGTAAAATTTATCTAAATGATATAGCTGCTGGTGCAGCAAAAGATAAACGTCTAGCTCATATTAAAAAACTTAGAAGCGTTGGCAATTACACAGAGGCATCTTTAGAACTCTATAGAGTAACTGGTAAGACATCTGACTTAATGTTAAAAGGTGGCTCTCCATATATGCAAACAAAAGAAACTCAACTTACTTATCTTACTAGAGCAACTGCAAAGAAATTAGGATTACCTCAAAGGTTAATGCTAAAAGGATACTCAAAAGGTAAGGGAGAAAATAAAGAGACAGGATGGCTACTACCAAACGGTCAGCCTGTAGATATAACAAACCCAGATATCTTTGTTCAAGATCATAGTCTTGTACCGGGGAGTGATCTATATATAGCTAAGAGTGATAAACTGTATGATGATTTTGAAAAACGTATTACTAGCTTTTTGGAAACACCTCAGTATATGGAAGTTGCTAAAGATAAGAAGGGTAAGAAAACAGATAAGATGCAGTCTGTATTTGGACATTATAATTCTGGTGCAGCTGCTCAACACTTAACTAACTATGCATTAACACATGGTTTAGATAAAGATACAACTATGAAAATTGCAGAAATGGCTTTGGCTAATGCTGCAGCACATAAAAACAAACAGACTATATTTAATATATTTGGACCTGATGCGGAGTTTATGGATTCAGCATTTATTCAGATCAGAATTGGGAGTTCAGATGCATTTGTAATAGAACCCGGAACATCCAAGAAAAGGACTAAGTACGATGACCCTGTTAATATAACAGCTGTGATGACTGCCCTTAGAGATACTAAAAAACCAAATGGTGATTTTGTATTTGAAGATGCGAACAGAGGTGCAGACCTTGTTGAATTCTCTACTAAATTAATGTCAGTGTTACCAGAGGATACATCAGGAGCTGTCTCTTGGCCTGAATGGAAGAAAAGCTTTGTAAACAAAGGTGAAACTGGTGCATACGAAAGTGATAATGATGTATACACTATTCCAGATGATCTTAAAAAGAAAGGTCTTACAGCAGAGCTAGCAAAAACAGTTAAACAATTTCATAATGATAAAACGGGACAGGCTGGAACAGCTGGCTACAGTGAGTTCTTATTGTTCTTACTATGGAAGACACAAGAAGCAAGTATTTTTGCTGCTCGTGCTGCAGAAATAACTAATTAATACTATACAAGGAGATCAAGATGGAGTGGATTAATCAAATCAATTTAATGACAGCCCCCACATTGGGAGAGGAAAAGTTAAGTGATGATGATCAAGGAACCATTACAACAACTGCACCTTATTGGGTAGACGGTGACACACTAGATAAGGATGGTGTAAGATATAGGCTAGCAGGTTTTGATACCCCTGAAATACAAAAAGTTATTATGGAGGGTAAAGATGCTGGTACACATAAGTTAGGTACTCCCGGTGGTCTAGCAGCTGTTGGAATACTTTCTAAACTAGCAGCTGATACTGGGTACACTAACCTTGTACCTGTGTTAGATGCTAATGGTAAACCACAGAAAGATGTTTATAATCGTATCCTTGCTAACCTTGTTAACGATGCAGGAGAATCATTCAGACAAAAAGTTTTAGAAGGTGGAGTAATGAATGTCGGAGCATACTCTTCGAATTTAGATACTGTTATCTCTGGTATGGGTGTACTAGATAGACTTAATAATCCTAATAGACCTATTGAAGATGAGTGGGATCAAGCTCGTTCTGATATTATTGAAGCTGAACTTAGAGATGGTAAGTACTCTCTAGGTTTAAGGAAGACAGCAGAAACAGAAGCTGAGTTAGCTGCTGCTAATGAAGCAGGTTTTGAAGATTTCTATCAACAATCTACAGTTAATATAAGATCAAGAGATCGTACTCTAACCAATGAGTCTTTACATCCTCTTAAAGATTCCTTTGCACAAGGGTGGTATGGAGTGTTGGAAGGAGGTGCTGGTTTCCTTGAAGCTATTGGTGAAGGTGCAGACCTAGAGACATTAGCTGACATAGGTGAAGAAGGTGTCTCAAGATATAGAGCTAAACTAGATGAGTATGGTACAACCTTAACAGACTTCAGAGATATTGAAGGTTTCTGGTCAGGTATTAGATGGTTAACTAATAACGGTGCAATATCAATTCCATATATGGCTGCTACAGTTGGTGGTCTTGTACTTGGAAACATTGCAACTCCTGTATTAGGAACTATTGGTGGTGTTGCTTTTGGTCTTACTGCACCTGCTGCAATATTTGCTGGTAATACTTATAACGAAATGGAGGGGGAGAAAAGTACTAGTGCTGCTCTACTTTCAGGTGTTGTTCAGGCAACACTAGATAGATTAGGTTTACATGCTATCTTTAGAAAAGGAGTTATGCCAAAACAGTTAATTGATGAAGCAGTAGAAGCGTTAATTAAAAAACAAGATGCTAAGATACCAACTGCAATTAGAAGAAATATTGCTGAAGCTCAAGTAGCTCAGGCATCTAAGAGGGAGATGGCAGCGTTTGTTGGTGATGCATCTAAGATAGCTAAGAAACAAATAGCTGCTAAAAATCTTTTTAAAATGTATGGTATGAGACTTACTGCAGGTGGAGGTGCTGAGTCATTAACTGAAACAGGACAAGAAGTTGCAAATTATTTAGCTGCTACACATGGTTCTGATAGACCATTTGATATGGAAGAATTAAATAGAAGAGTGATACAAGCTGCTGTGACAGGTGGCGCATTAGGTATGGCATTCTCTACACCAAGTGCTGTTAGTAACCATGTTGCATGGGCTGATGTTGCCTTTGGTAAGACAGCTTCGGATGGTACTGAAGTGGGTTGGTCAAATCAATTTGCTGAAAAATATAAAAAGAAATGGGGAGTAGGAACTCTCCCAACTAATGAATCAAATGCATCTTTTGCTAGTGAAAAAGTAAAAGAAGAAACTAATAAGATTGAGACTAGGGCTTGGGAAATATTAGAAAAGAAAAATAAGAAGAAGGGTGGAGCTACAGTACAGCGTAATCCAAAGACAGGTAAATTTCAATCACTAAATACTAAATCAGATTATGATTGGACGAAAAAGCCAGTAAGCTCTGGAGCACCACCAACATTTACTAACACCTTATCAAAAGATACTTTCACTAAGGAAGAATATCAAGATGCTTATGATCAAGCAGCTGAAGAGCTTGGGTTTAGAAGTATAGTTAAAAGAGCTGACGATCATAGTCATCTTCAAGAAGCTAAGGGTGGTACTAATAGAGTAGTTGAATCATTAAAGATGTTCCCTAAAATGTTTAAGAGTAGTGTTAACTACACATTTAATAAAGACAGACTTGATGCAGGTGGTGATGCAGCTGTTGAATTAAGAGATATAGTAGGGCTTGGAACTAGTAAAGTTTTTAATGGTTCCGCTTGGGAGTCTGATAAGATTGCTCAAATGAATAAGATGTTATCTATAACTATTAGTCCTGTAGAATACTATATGATTATGTTAGGTAAGAACCAAAAAAGAACTCAAAAGAATATGAATAAAGCTAGTGAAGAGTTATCTAAAATTTGGTGGTCTGCTGTAGATAAGAATGGTGATTTTAATCCAGACTTAATACCTGATACAAATCCTAATAAAGCTTTTATTGTTTTAACTATAGAGAGAATGAACTTAGCATCAGATAAAAGTCTTGAGAAACAAAATGATCAAGCTCTAAAAGATGCTACAGTTAATGGTATACCTGATCCAAACTTTAAACCTATAGAAAAAGAAAAGAATTATTTCTTAAAGCGTAAAGAAGTGGATGCAAATATAGTTAGGAAACTTAAACCAGAATTTATTAAAGCTCTTATGACTAATGGTAAGACTGAAACTGAAGCAAATGAAATGTATGAAGCAGTAGTTACTAAAGGTATTCTTGATTTAGATGAAGCTTTCTCTGTAACCCAAGGTGAAATTAGCCCCGGATATAAGCGAAGTAGATCTCTTAGGATGTCTGAGAAACCAGAATTCAAACCTTTCTTAGAACAGAATATATTTAAAAACGTAGAGACATATGCAAAAAGTCAAGCTCGATATCTATCACATGCTAAATTCCTAGGTAAGGATGCTAGGATAATATCTCAAAAATTAAATGAGATAGAGAAGAATTTCTTACCAGCTTATGGGAAAGATAAAGCTAAACTAGAAGTTGATAGGATGGCTTTTGAATTACATAATATTTTTAACGCTGAGTCAGGAAATTATAAACGGGCTAAAACAAAGGATGGTAAAAAAGTAGAGTCAATTACAAGAAGTTATTTATTAGTTACTACCTTAGCTGGATTATCTTTATCTGCTATAACCTCTTTCGTTGAGCTTGCTTTAACAGGTAGGTCATTTAGAGCTGAACAAATTGATACTGTGTTAAGAGCACAAGGTGTAGAGCTTGCAACTTTATTAAAGAGAGGCATGGGAGAGATTGCTAATGTAGCTAATAAGGCAACTGGAGCCACACCACATCTTGAAACTGCTATGTACTTAAGTAATGGTCAACGCATTATTAATCTACTAGGGTATGGTGATTATTCTTTAGGTGCTGCAACAACAACAGGTGTTACTGAGATTAATGTTTGGCAGCAGAATATAATGAAGGGGTTCTTTAAATGGAATGGTCTTCAAGGTTGGACAAACTACACTCGTGCTGTTAGAGCTGCAATCGCTACTGATTTTATTAATGATAAATTAAAAACTATAGCTGATTACTCTTACTTAGTTCAACAAGATAATTTAGAAGTGGGTAAGCCTAATGCTGCAGACATAACACTTTCAGTTAATGATGAGATTGTTACTGCAGATGGTAGATCTTTTAGTAGTTTAGATACAAAAGAAATTGATATCATTACTAAAGAAGTGACTCAAGCTAAAGAGTATCTACGTAATCTAGGTATGGATGTTGAAACATTTGTAGATTTCTATATGAGATATCAACTGAACATAGAAGCAAGAAATCGTGAACAGTATAAAATAATTGCTAATCCTAAGTCATCACAACGAGCTATTGTTGATGCACAAAAAGCTATTATTGCAGGGAATGCAGAAGTAAATAAGACAAGTGATATTCTTATCGATAACTCTAATGATTTATACTACTTAACTCCTGACGAATTAGAGTTTAGGAATGATCAGTTAAGAGAAGCAGTCTTTAATTTTGTTAATGAAGCTGTTGCATTACCTATGGCTATGAACAGACCATTGATCTATCAAGATCCTAGGTTTGCTTTATTCACACAGTTCCAAGGGTTCATGGCTACGTTTACAGCTAACCACCTAAAGAAAATGTGGGATGAAGGAGTGGTTAGAGGGTCCCCAAGTATGAGATACAGTACATTTATTACTGTAGGAAGTATGATCATGTTAGGATTTGCTTCACAAGCTTTAAAGGATTGGATTAAATATGAAGATGGTGAGAATGAATACTTAGATAACGCACAGTGGATTCAACGTGGAGTAAGATCATCTGGATTACTTGGTACTTATGAACGTGTTATAGATCAGTTCATGCCTTTATACCCTCAAGGTAAACGTGGGGATACTACAATAGGTAACTGGGTACTAAGTTCAGTTGCTTCTGAATCTCCGGGCATTAGTAACTTAAAGAGAATGATAACTGGTACATCAGATATTGTATCAGGTGATATTAAAAAGGGAACTAAGAAATGGTTTCAATCTGCTCCTATAGTAGGGTCAGTGAATCATATGACTGATAGTGCATCAGATGCAGTGGCGAAAGTTATAGGGAATGTAAAATTTTAAGGAGTAAATCATGGTAGCAAAAGCCAGTACATCAGCAAGTCAAGGGATTAATAATAGTATTCTAATAGATCCTCTTGTTAAGCTAATGCAAAACAGTAAGCCAAGAACAGCAACTGGTAATGACGTAACAGGTAAGACTTTTCAACGGTTGATGGGTACTCCTGATGTTTCTTTTAGAGGGACTGAACCTTTAGACACTGTTGCAAAGGGAGATACTTTACCAGCTGTAGAGATTCAAGAAGGATCTGGACCCCAAACAGCTATGACTATGGATGAGTTAATGAATCGGGCATTTCCAGCTGTCACTAATCAACAAGCAGCTGAAGAGTATGCTAAAGTTGATACTAGTCCAGAGAATGCAGCAAATATTTTAACACGTAATCAAACTGAGTATGATAATAATTCTGATAAAGATTCTATAGGTTCTTTCACAAGACACTCTGATTCATTTACACCAATAGTATCTGAGGGGATGTTAAAGAGAATAGATAGTGTGGTAGATTTTGTTAATAATCCTGCTAACTTAGCTGGTAAATCATCGACAGTTACAGGACTTACCCCACCTTCTAGTATCTCAGTTGATCCAAGAGTGAAAGGGGTTAAGACTATACCTGTTGCAGATGCAAAACCTGAAGAGATAGCTCAGACTGTCAGAGATAATATGAAAGTTAAAGGAAATGATCCGGGATCTTTAAGATCTGCTTTGTATTCTTTAAATGCTGTGAAGTCAATCGACTTAGGTCATGTAATTAAAAGGTTTACTTATAAAGGTACAACTGATGGGAAAGTATTAGATCCAAAGACAGACAAGATTGAAGGTCCGGATATTAATGTAGACTCTTTGGTTCCGGGAGATCAATTTTTACAGATAGCTTCTATCAATGCAGAAGAATATTTTGCTGGTACAATAAACTCAGACGCATCTACTGCTATTGAGAAGACGGGTAGTGGTAAACTATTACCTCAGGTATCTAAGAATCAATCTAGTGAAGCTCTTGGTACAAAAATAATAGAAGACTATAGGAATGCTACAGGTCAAAGTATTGAAAAGGATATAGTGAAGGAAGAAGCTGTTGCTATAGGGGATTTTGCAAAAACTATATATCAAATAACACATCCTGATCTTGTAAGAAGATTCTCAGGTAGTCATAAAGGTGTACAAACAAGGTTTCAATTAACCCCTGAAGGACATCGTAAGATCAACAGTCCAGATACTTCAGCGTTCAGGAGAAGAATGTTAGGTGGTAGGGTATCTAGACCTAGGGTTGATAGACTGGTGAATTCTCTAGACGTTGGTAAGATCAGAGGTAAATCAAAAGGTCAGCTATTTTCTAAAGCATCTAATGAAGCAACTGATTATTTTAATAATGTTCCTGTTGTTGTAGATAAAAGAAGATTGAGTTTATTTATGCAAACAGTTATTCCTTTCTTAATGTCTAGACCAGATTCAAGAAATTATATTGCAACTTATGTATCGGCTGTTGCTTTTAATCCTGAACTCCTATGGAAACTAGATATCTTAGGTATTGGTTCTACTAAGGTTGCAGACATTGAACTATCTATTAAGCAACAGATAAGCAAGAATAAAGGTAGAGTTAAAAAAGGTTTACCTGAAAAACCTGTTGATGATAAAACTCATGAGTATGATAAAGCTGTCCTTGAAGTACTAGAAACAGTAAAGGTTTTAGCTATGGAAAGTGATGGAATTAAATATTTTAATCATGCAAGACAAGGATACTCTGGAAGAATAGATGTTACAGAACTATACTTTAATTACTTATCTAATAAAATAGTAAGGGCTATGATAAGAAGCCCAAATGTATATGTAGTTAGAAAAGGTAATAGAGCAGAGGCAAATCTTAGACAGATGTACGCTATGATTTTAACAGAGACTGATGTAACTTCGTTAGATGATGTGATCGAAGCATATGAAAATACTTTTGCTGCAATGGGTGTGAAAAAGGTTAAAGGATCTGAAGCTTTACCAATGATAAGAGAGCGGCTTTTAGATCAACACTCTAATCTATTAGAAGGATGGGGAGAAAGATTAAAACTTGCATACAATGTAACTCCTGAAGGTATGGAAACAAATGTTGACCAAGTAAGAGAAGAGATATTAAAAGATAATTCAAGTGCAAGTGATGTATTTAAGAGACCAACATTTCCAAAGCTTCCAACTGTTGAACTAGATCCAGTAGAAGATCTTGATTTAATTAAAGCAATAGCTGCTAAAGGTATGGATGGTTTACTATTTATTGAAGGACTTATGGAGTTCTCTGACTATGCTAAATGGAAAAGATCAAGCGATGGTAAACCTTTCTATGGTAAGTTTAATAGTCATACCGATGGTAAGACAAGTGGTGTAGCTATTTTAACACACCTACTTGGTAACCTAGATATGAGTTATCTTACAGGTATTAACAGGAAAGGTGTCTCAAATCTAACTGATAGAGGTGATGTTCGAGATCAACTGCAGCATCTTTTATATGAAAACTTACAAAGTAATCCTGTAGATACATGGGAAGATCTTCCTTATATCGAAGACGTACAAGGTGGTAATAGTAAGGAAGCTTACATTGAAACTCTAAAGACTATTGCTCTTAGTGTTTTTAAAGATAGGGAAATGCATAAGTATTCTATTATGAAAACTCCTTATGGTGTAGAATTCTTTACATTAAAAGCTGATGTACAAAAAACAGTAGATTCTATATACCAAAAAGCTATTACTGATCGTGAGTTAAAAAATCCAGATGGCTCTATAAGGGTAACCCCTGAGCAAGAGATGTTTATAGATGCTTATGAGAGACTAAATAACAGTGACCTTTTAGAACCATCTATAACAGTAATACATTCTAACTATATGCAAGGGTTGAATGAGATACTTAGTGATTTTGTTTTAGAGTATAAAAGTATTGCTAGATCTTTTACAAAGATAAGTCAGGCTATTAATACACCTATTCCAATTAAGTCTATGTCGGGTACTGATTTAATGATATCAACAAAAAGTTCAGGAGGACATGAAGAAGCTAATGCACCTCAGAAAACTACGATAGCTGGTAAAACTTATACAGTAACTCATTATAAAACTATTGAAGATATGAGTGCAACACCTAATCAAATTAATGAATTAACTGGAGAGAATGAAGGTTTCTCTGGGGGTAAAGAGTTTAGTTCGGCAGTTGCTATGTTAATTCATGGTGTTGAAGCAGATATAATTGCTAAAACAGCGTCAGGTAAATCATTAGAGAGATTGAAGATGGCTCATGGGGAAAGCCCAAAAGGTATATCTAACTCTTTCTTTTTACCTATATTTGATGCAGCATTGGTTGACATAGGTTCATATGATACAGTTGTTAGAGAGTTAAATAGAAACTTTGATAGTGCATTAGACTATAATCCATTTGAACAAATGCATACGTCAATGACTACAGCATTCAATAACTATATTGATTCTTTAAATATAACAGTACCTGAAGTTGTTACTTCTCAAGATGCTGCAACTCCTTTAGTTCGTAAGCGTCCATCAACTGATCTATTATCTGATAGAGAGAAAGCTTTTATTGTAGATTTAGTTTCTTTTAATAGTCTGAATGACAAAGAAGTTTTAAATACGTTACAGTTTAACACAGATAGTAATATGTTTGAAAAGAAAGTTAAAGGATTAAGGGAGACTGTAGTTTCTGGTTCTGATATGAAGTTTAAAAAAGAATCTTCTTTAGTTTCATCTCATAAGTCTGAATACTTTTTAGCTTTAGATTCTTTAAATGATAGACATGCTAAGATAAGGAAAGATCAAGAGAAAGCTTTTTCAAAACTGTTTAATTTCTTATACAATGGTGATTATAATTTTGATGTATCAAAGGAACAGCATCGTGATTTTATATATAACAGTTCATTAGTTACTGCTGCAGAGTTAGATGTTAATTTCTTAAAGCAATTCTTACGTCTGTATAGAGACTACCTATTTGGTGGTAGTTCATTTGAGAGGTTAAGGAACTTTACAAACATGACTGAAGAAAATAAAATATTATTAAGAAAAGAAATAGAAAAGAATGGCTATCCAATATCTGATAGGAATGGTAAAAGAGTTTCTACAAGTTTAAACTACTACACAATTTAAAAAAAAAGACCCCACTAAGTTTCCAATTAAGGATTCCTAGTGGGGTTTTTTATTTATTTTTATGTTGCTTCAGGTAGTAAACCTTTCTTAGCTAACAGTATTCTGATATCTCTTTTAGCATTTTCTTTTAACTCTTTTGCTTTTCTTTCTTCTGTTCCATTCTCTATGTTTTCATTATAAATTAAATCTAACATAGCATCATTTATTTTTGGTGTATTCGCTACACTAGGATCTAGATTATACATTTCTACATACTCTTGATCCTTTATATCAGCACCTCTTAGTGCTAAGACATTATATTCTATTGACATAAGTTCCTCCTATGAAAAGAAATAGTCAGACTCTTGGACATCATTGATATCTAAGTTACCTAACTGTGGTTGTTGTACATCTAGACCCTCATGGTCTTCAGATATTAGTTCTTCTTCAAGCCAGTTATAAAAGTTTTCTTTATCATACATATCTATAAAGACTACCTTAGTTATTCCAAGAAGATGTTCGACATCACATGCATGGGTAGAGAAGCTATCATGTACTGCACCAAACTCTCCATGCCACTGATCTACTACTAGAGCCATGTGACTTGCATCGAGTGAGTGTATTACATTTGGTGATATACCACACAAGAATCCTTGTATGTCAGGGTATATAGTTGCTGCTTGAGCAACATGATTAATACCTTGGTGACCACCACTAGATTTCTTGAACCCTGCAATAGTACCTCTACCTTTCTTACGTTCCATTCTAAACTTTGTGTACTCAACATCAAAGCCAGATGGTGTAGTCCATTTGATTCTATCGGAACCATTACCATGTACAAGTACTGATTTATATTTAGATGTAAACTTTACAAGTGTGTTTAGTTCTTCAATCTCTTCATCAGTAATGTCTTTTGTTTTAAATAGTTCTGATCTTCTTTTAACAGCTTCTTTATAGTCATCACCTGCTACCTCTCCATCTTCATTAACCTTATTAAACTTACCAAGTTCATACTTAGCAAGCTCTTGAAGGTAACTCATAGTCTGTAGAGGACCGGGACATACATTGTTGATTGCTTTTATTAATACCTTAGCAAATTTATTACAATCATCTTGAGTAATACCATACTCTGTATGATAATCTTCAGCTTTACAATCAAAGAACATATTTTCAGCTATCTTCTTAGCACCTGCTGAGTAGGCACGGGTCATACTTCCACGTTTAGTTATACCTTTACGTATACTTTTCATAGGCATTCGACTTAATATGTTTACTAATCTTTCATCATCTGTAAGACTGATAAGTTCTTTTGCAGTCTGTACATAGAAGTCTTTCTGTATGTTGCTAGGTATTAACCCTACAAGATCTCCTGTTTGTGTGTCTTTAGATATTGCACCAAGATGCTGCCATCCATTATTAGATCCATCTATAGGTATAGGAAGATGAGACATGTAAATTCTTTTATCTTTTACAGCCTTGTGGTAATCTGCCCACTCAATACAACAAGCTAAGAATGTCACTATCCTTTCTGCTGTCGTATCTATCTCACCATTTATCCCTATGTCTACAATGGTATCCATATGCTCATTAACCCATCGTACTCTGTCTTCTAGTGTCATTTTGTCTACTGATATATCATCTAGACCTTCACCTTCTAAGAACGATTTGTAGTTTGTTTCACACCAATCTGGTATTTCATTGATCCCGAAGCTTTCATTGTAACTTGATGCTGTATGCACTGCTAACCAAAACAAACCTTCTTGTGTCATAGGTTTAGCTCTTGCGAACTTTAACATTCCACGAGATATGTCTGACCCTTGATAGTTTAGGAATGGTTCTTTGTAGTACAAGCGTCCTCTATAGTCAGCATCGAGGTACTGATAGAATACATCTTCATCTTTTAGTATGTTAGCTTTAGCTATAATGAAACTCCATTCTAATGCTTGGCTTCTACGCTTTAATTCTTTAGCATCATTATTTTCAAATGGTATTGAACTAGAGAATACTTCTTTATTCTTTTCTATTATCTCTAGTACTCTTCTGTTAATTCTCCACCCAGAGTTTTGTAATTTATTTATAGTCCTTATGTATGGCCTATCTAACTCTAAGTAATCCTTACCTGTTCTTCCTTTTATTACAGGGAATTGTATTGATCCAATACTCTGCATCATACTATTAATACTTCTTGGAGGAGTAATAGATGTGTGTATTAGACTTACTCTAGAAAACATTTCGGGTATGTCTGCTAGTTCTACCCACCTAGCTGTTGCAGATACTATGTAACTAGTATTTCTAGTCTTTGGATAATAGATATCTACAAAGCCACAGTGGTAGAAACCCTCAACAAATAGATCGCCCAATCTTATTTGATTGAGCCAAGTAAGTTCTCTATTCAGATACCTACTTATTTCTCTACCTATCTTAGATGATATGTTAGTTAGGTTGGCTGTACCTACAGGATTAGAACTACTACTTGTTGTAAATAATATTTGTATAGTTTGTAGAGCTGACTTTACAAACTTTTCCATATCATCTTCATAGTTTTTATCATACTGTAGGATGACAGCACCAGTATTTGCTTTAGGGTTTTTACTATTTATATTCCTCACTTTATTAATGAGGTATTCTGTAACCTCATAAAAAGGTTTCATATATTATACTCCTACTGCTTGAAATTCAAAACCTCCAGATTCACTTAGTCTACCAGTCTCATGATTATAGATAGAAGATCCAGCATTACCTGTAAGCCCTGTAAATCTAGACTTAAGTACTCTAAATCTTATAACATTACGTTCTGTATCATCTTCTGCTATCAAGTTTCTAGCGAAGCTTACAATATCAAATGATATTTGTTTGATAGAACCTGATCCTTTGATGTCATCAATGGAAGCAAGCTTACCTTCTTCGAAACTTTTAGTACCACCTTGTGCTTTACGTAAGTGTGAGATAAGACCTAACCATATGTTGTGTCTTTTAACAATCTTCAATAGATCAGACATAATCTTATCTACTGCTTCATTACCTGACAGTCCTTCAGATCCCTCAGAGACAGCTATAGTAATGTGATCTAACACGAGGTACTTACAACCCATCAACGCCATGTACTCGATCTTCTCTATGAGACTGGAGTCACTTACAGAACCTGCATGATCTAATAGTATTAATCTTTCACTACCAAATACTTTATCAAAGGCTTGTCTGCTTTCTTCTTCTGTTACATTGTCTGGATTATACACAGATTTTCTTAGTTGCATAGAGATAAACTTCTCTGCTGTATCACCAATAGATTCTTCGAGAGATATGAGACCTATCTTATCATTAGTTTTGTTTAGTAAGTCTAGTATTATTTCTTTAATAACAGTACTCTTACCACTACCAGTGCCACTAGTGAATAGTGTTATCTCACCATGTCTTATACCTTTTAGTTTTTGGTTAAGACCTTCTAAACATTGAGGATATGGTACAGATTCCACGAGTTGTCTGTCTTTAAACTGACTCCAGATCTGTTCACCTACCACAATACCAGCAGGTGACCAAGGTTGTGCATCCCATATGCATTTTTGTAATGCCTCTTCACCTAATTCAATTAAGACGTCACATGCGTCCTTCCTAGGTAGTGAAGCAACTCTTACCTTACCTACACCTATCATCTTAGCTACAGCCGATGTACAGGCTTCTCCTGCTTCGTCTTGATCAAACGCTAGGATAACAGTTTCAAACTTATTTATCCAACTTCTTTGCTCAAGTATTACTTTTGTAGCAGATGCAGAAGGTATAGATACACAAGCAAAGAATCTATTATATTTCTTGTAGAAAGCTTGGGACACTGCCATAGCATCTAACTCACCTTCAGTTATGATTAACATTTTATTTCCACTTGCTACATTTTGTCCAAACAATTCTACGTTTGAAAAGTTACCATGTATTCTGAAATCTTTAGGTAGTATTCTTTCTTTATAGGCTACTACTTGTCCTTTCTTTGTATAAGGGTAATAATGTGATCCCGGATTTCCATCAGGGGTTGTTGACATTTTAACATCAAAATGATCTATTACTTCCTTACATAAGTTACGACTAGATATAGGGTAACTAGAATAATTAGCAATGTCGGTGATGACATTAGTATTTGTATAGGTGATTGGTTCATTCCTTCCCTCAGTTAATTTCTTAGATTTGTTACAACTAAAACATGTACCAACTCCATCTTCGTAAGACGCAAATGCATCAGACGAACCACAGAATTCACATGGACCCATTGTATATCTACTCATAAGTAATCTCTTTCTGCTTTTAGCTTTCTATTGTGTGATTTATTTATTTTTCTTTTAAGTTTTTTACCATCACTCTTCTTGTTCTGGCTCTTCGTAAACTCTGACTCTGATGTACTCATCTCCTTTTGGAGTGATTCTTTTTGTGAGTTTGATTTTGTATACTCTGTTATCATTGAAGTCCTCAAATATCCCTTGATATGTGTCTAATATTGGTTTAATTATGTTGTCTAGATCGGCTCCTCTATTGGAGAACCCACCTTCGACTTCGAATGTTACTTGATTAACCCCGAAAGGCCACTCAACTTCCTTCAGAAACTCCGCTATCTCCTTCTGATACTGCACATACACTTGGCTCTTGAAGGACTTCTTCCCTCTCGCTCCCAGTGTCCTGTTCGCACTCAGTGGTTTCAGTTTGAATAGATGATTTAATACTTTCATATTCTTCCCATGTCTTTATCATTGATAGTAATCTTAAAGAAATTTTAGGATCACCTGCATTGTGGTCTGACCATGCTTTCTTTACATATCTCCACATAGCATCTGTTTTTACACCCTCTAATATCTTTTCAGCTTTCTTAGGTCCAATCCCTTTTATACCGGGGATGTTATCTGAACGATCTCCAGTTAGGCATTGTATCATTAGTAACTTATGTGCTTCATCATCATCTATAAATCTATAAGTTAATTTATTAAAATTGTAATGATGACCGGGTATTTGTAATAAATCTTTATCTATACCTACTACTACATATGGTATCTCCATTTCACGAGCTTCATAAGCCCATATAGCTACTAAGTCATCAGCTTCCATACCATTTGCAGGTATTGCGTCATACTTATTTATCATATGACTATATCCATGACTTAAAGCATCTCTTAGTTTCTTATCTAAGTCTGGTCTGTTGCTTTTGTATTTATCATATACCTCATATCTGAAATTCCTAAAGCCTTTAACAGCAACTTTTGTTTCAGAGCTAAAGAATTTAGAATCTATTTCTAGCATTAAGTTATCTATTATTTTATTTATTTCTTTTTTATTTTTAGTTATACATGCTGCTTTAAAGTATATTGAGTCAGCATCGATAAGAAGATAAGGTTTTTCTTGTACTTTATCTTGCATATTTACTCCTTTCTTTATAAGTATCTTGGTTAACGTATGTCTTTACTGCATGACAGTTCTTACATAGTACTCTACATTTTGAGAGTTCTTTTTTAACAGTTGTCCATTTCTTAGATGAGATGGTTCTCCCATGACTGATGGTGAATGCTTTCTTTCCGGGTTCTATGTGGTCAAGATCAAGAGCTACTCCATTAGCATTGTATCCACAACGCTCACAACCCCTAATTCTTTTCCATCTGTGTATAATATCTTTACGATATCTTTGTCTTACCCATCGTGAAGTGTAGTTACATCCACCATATTGTTTATTCTTAGGTACTCCTAGACTACCCATTAGTGTACATCTGCATAGCTTGAGCCTATTACATAATCACCACCATCCATACAAGTTACACCAAACATTTTAGGTGCTTCTCTGAAAGATTCTTGTAGTATTTCGCCTACACGTTTGGCATCTTCTTTAGATGCTACATATGCAAGTTCATCATGATAGAATAGTCTTGGTTCTGCTGTTAATCCTTCTTCTTTAATCTTACGCATTGAGTAGGATAACGCTGCTTTACATGTGATACCTTCAGTAGTTTGAAGTAGGTAGTTAAGACACTGGTGTTCTGTTGTAGGGAATACAGGTCTACCATCTAATGCAGGGAACCAACCAGCACCTTGACTGTGGTATGTATTGTTCCATCGTCTACCTATTGATTTTCGTAGATCTTCTAATCCTTTAATACCTTTTGAGAATTTAACTCTTGATTCTTTTCCAACTTTTACATTTGTTTTACCAGTAAGTACTTGACCAAGTTTACCATCACCAGCACCAAACAAGTAGGCGTATAGATAGTTTTTAGCGATACCTCTAGTGCATCCAAGTGAGTCAGCATTCCTCTGGTGTTGATCACCAAAGCATACTTCATGTGTGAATGTATCGTTATCTACATAATGACATAGAGCACGTAATTGATTACCACTACTATCTGCACCTACAATAACCATGTTATCATCGGCAACAAATAATTCTCTAAGTTCTTTACCATATTTTGCAGTTATACTAGGTAAGTTCACGATCACTTCATGTCTAGCTCTGAACGTGGGAGTACCTATAACCCACATGTTTCCATGAATACGACCACTCTTAACCTGCTCCAACCAGCCTCGTATAACCGATGTTCTGTTTCGTAAGGTATAGTAGTCATCAATCATCTCTCCCACCTCACCGAGCTTTAAAAGCGATGTAGTGGTAAGTTTAGGTCCTGAAGTTATCCAACTACCATCTGGCAGACGTTTCTTAGTAAACTCATCAGGTTTCCAACCTTTCTTAGTTAGTAACCATTCTTTGACAAGATCTAATTGACCTAATGTAACATTATTTACAGTGAATCTTTGAAATTCTGTACCTGCTGCCATTACATGTGTATCTTCACATTTTACAGAGTATCCTAGGAACTCTGAGAGTATTCTTGCAGTAACTATAGTGTAATCACCATTCTTTTTATACTTAGGTGTTTTAGGTTCTTTATCAATATACTTTTTATAATCTCCCATTTCAGGTTCGATGGTACTACATATAGTGTTCATCTTTTCTTCCATTATTCTTAGATTAGTATGGGCTGTTTTAATATCAAATTTCCAACCTTTCTCTCTAGCAAGTACATTGAATTTTGCTGAGTCATGTTCTATCTCTAGACCTTTACTGATAAGAGGGTATGTTTCTTTTATATCTGAGAATTCTTGAAGTAATTTATTGTATACTAGTACGTTTAGTTTAACATCTTGTACACAGTACCTAAGCATTTCTCTACTATAACTTGACCAGTCATCATAATGGATCTTAGAACTATTTAAATGTTCTCCCCATCCTGCAAGTCCTTGCTTATGGGTTCTTCTGTATCGTAATACTTGTGACATGACCCATGTGTCGTAACATTTCTTTGAGTTAAGGTCGGTTCCATAGAGTTTGTCAACTTGTACGTTGTCAAATCCGATGATGTTATGCCCGATAAGTACTTGGGCGTTGGAGAGGATTTGAACCCCATCTTTGATAGAAGGGAGTTTATCGTCGTGGTCAGAGTATTTATATACAACACCTGTCTCCATGTTTTGAGCTACGATGCACCATATCACATTAGCATCGAAACCATCTGTTTCTATATCATAACATAGTTTCATTTATTTTCTTTCTTTGTTGCTACATTTAGGGCAAGTTCTACCTTTGTCTATACTTACTCTATTGAATTTCTTTTTACATTTAACACATGTATATTCTGATTGATATTTTTGAGCTATGAAATCCCAGAATGATACTTTCTGCTCATCTTCTTCATATGTCATTAGCCTTTCTCCCTTCTAGTTGATTTATACGCATCTCCGAATATCTAATCACTTTACGAAGATCTGTTATCTCTGATGATATCTGATCTTGATTGTCATATCTTTTGAAACCAGCTCTCATAGTATACTTTATTATATTCCCTCTCCAGAATTCTATATCATTTTCCATAATGAAAACAATAGGTTCTACAGACCATCTGGTATAATGTTCTGGTTTTACTACAACATCTTGTGTCATAACATATCCTTTCTTTTTATAATTTCTATATACCCCTTAAAGAGAATACTCTCTAATATCACGTTAAGCCAAGAGGAGTTTACATGGCTCATAATATACATCCAAATAGTTTAAAGAATCTCAAGCCACTACTTACTTCTGAAAATGCTAGAGAGTATCAGTTAAAGGCAGCTGCTAGTCGTAAAGCTAATAACTTAGCTAGAGAGCAGTTGAAGTTAACAGTTAAACAATTTAAGGGATTCAAAGAATCTTTTGAAGAGAATCCGGTGAATGCTATTGACATACTTCGTATACTAATGGTTAAAGCATTAGATGAAGATGATTATGTACAAGCAGCAGACCTTGCGAAGTCTCTCGCAGAATTTGAATCGCCTAAGTTGTCTAGGGTTGATCAGACAAATACAGAAGTATCTGTAGATGAATTATCAGATGAAGAATTAAATAGAATGTTAAAAGAAGCTACACTTGGAAATCCACAGTAACCGGATCGCGAAGCGATACGTTCAATGATGCGATGACGGGCAAACCGATGACGGGCTAGCTTTAAAATATTATAATACCCCTAAGTACTATTACAGTACCTAGGGGGTTTTTTATTTTAGCATAGGTCTTCTATATCTAAATGAAGACCATCGCCAAATCTTGTATCATCGTAATTTTGATGTATGTAATCTAATACTAAATGTTTGAATTCACTCCAACCTTCATTGAATTGTATTTGACCATATTCTTCATATTCATCTTCGGATATCATGATCATTCCATTTTCTGTAATCATGATTTTTCCTCTGCATCGTCAAGAGATTCTAATTCACGACCTATAGCCCATAGACTTTTGAGGTGATATGTAGCCATGTCTAGTTTTCTAACATCACTTATGTATAGATCTTGACAATCTGTTAACATACTGACACAACTTCTCATTGCTTCATATGCTTCACTAATAACTTCTCGTTCCTCTGGATTAAGTTTACCGAAGTTATCCCATTTGTCTTGAATTATTTTATTTCTTTTATTAATACTTGCTTTACTAAGATAATTATAGGCCATCTTTTGTGTTCCATTCTACTAGAGTTATACATTGGTTGATAGTGTCATTATTTACTGTACCTATTACAGTATCATATATATCTTTTTGATACTCTTTTAGTGCATTAATGGCATCAGTTCTAGCTTCATCATAACCTTCATCAAAACCTGCTTCATATGCATGCTCGACTTGCTCTTCACGTCCTAATTTATCAAACATTTTAATCACCTTTCTGTGGTAGTTTGGTTACATTGTCAGACCAATCGTCTGTAGGATCATTAGGGACCTCAGGTTCTTCTCCGAAATCCTCTTTTTCTTTCTTTTCACCCATATTTTACCTCTCGGTTTATTATTGAGTGTCCTCTTTTTGATATTTTCTCCAATGTTCTTGTGAAACTAAGTCAAATACTACACTAACTGTACCTATTTTCTCAGCATTTTCCATATCAAGTATGATATAATCTACTGGACATGAAGTCATCCATGTATATAATTCTTTAGCATTATCTTTAATCATACATTGGCTCCACTGTTATTTCACCAAAGTCAACAACATCAGATAAGTCATCAAGATTAGCTTCGATTAGTGCTTCTCTTACATCATCAGCTTCTACGACTTCATCATATGTAAACATTACTCTATATTTCATCGGTTTCACTTTCATCTATAGGTTCAATAATTAATTCATCTACATCTACACGTTGAGACCAATCATCTGGTGCAACTTGGAATGCCATACGTGCAAGTGCGTCTGCTACGTCTAGATCATTATCCATATCTTCGTCAACTTGTAGTTGATATTCATACTTACCACTTGGTTTTCTGTATACTTCTACTGTGAAGAACCATTCCATTTCTGGATCTTCTTCTTCTTTTGCAGGGAAGTC
>Ga0209709_10000368_pt1 | contig 42656 bp, 40 predicted proteins | sample ArcticOcean_MG_C_2_FD_187435 | JGI IMG/M metagenome (GOLD analysis project Ga0209709, IMG submission 187435) | Marine microbial communities from western Arctic Ocean - ArcticOcean_MG_CB4_136 (SPAdes) (version 2) | ecosystem: Environmental > Aquatic > Marine > Oceanic | place: Arctic Ocean... | reverse complement strand
CGCTTGGTGGTCCGTTTGGTGGTCCGTTTGGGGGCCCTTTTGGTGGGCTGTCTTCCGCAGGGGTTTCTGCTTCTTCAGAGCCACCAAATGCGCTGCCGAAGAGATCGCCGACCGCCTCTAAATCGGCCTCGTCTCTAGACTTTTCAACCGAAGTTCTGCGTTTGGTCATGGTGTGCCCCGTACAACCGACTGAGAGCGAGTTAAATAGCGGTTGCCACAGGGCGATGCGCCTGCCCGTGTGGTGTAGCGGTTATCATGAGGGGTTGTCGATCCCTTGACCCGGGTTCGATTCCCGGCACGGGCGTTCTTTATTTCCCTAGATAATGTGTTGTTGTTGCGCCACAAACGACACAGAATACTTTGGTTCCATCTAATCGTGGAGTTTCTCCGGCTAAGTCTATTTTACGACCACAGACGCATTCAACCATTCCCTGCATGAACCATCCTAAGGGATTCACATTCAATATATTGGTGCTCAGTCGTTGAAGTGAATTCGTATTTGAAAACGAATTACCTCGTCTTGTGGGCTATAGCTTTTGATCGGGGTGACATCAAGTTCTATGATCTTGTGATTTTGAATAATTTCTTTTATTTTTGTTTTTGTTTCTGTTATTTTGTCCTTACTAATTATTGCCCACCCTCTAATCATCACTTCGTGGCCACGCGCTAGTAGAGTTAGTAGGCTGGGTAGATGATCGATACTGTCATGAGGTAGATTTACTAACAATAAATCAGCTTTATGTTTGTGTTTTTCTGCTAGTTGGCGTGCATCGCTGCAACTAATTGACGATTTGTTTGATAGGTTTAATTTGAGTAATTCGACCGCGTCGGGATTAAGGTCGGATGCGATAATCATCTCAACGAAATCCTCGTTATCAAATAAGGAAAGATTGGGTCCGACACCGGCATATGGGTCGCAGATGACAATCGGTCTAGACAAGCGTTTTGAGAGATTTACACCCTCTTCGAACGTGTTTAGTCGCTCGGTCCCGAGACGTGGAGAATAGTACGCCTTTGCTGGGTCGATCCACAGTTTTTTTGAATGCTCCTTGACTTGTGTTCGTGTAGTGATAGTACCGTCTCGGCTCGCAATTATTTGTAAATCTCTAACCCGGAACTCTCCCTTAACTCCCTTGTCTTCACAAACAAGTCTTACTCTTTCGCTATGAGCTAATATCGCTTTGCCGATTTCGTCCTTGAATTCTTTTACCTCGTCTGGTATTTTTAGAATTACTAAATCGCCTAATTGGTCGTTTGATGTTGGCCATATGTCTGAATATCTTTCGAATAGATTCTGTGGGAGCCTATCGGTCCAGTGCTTTGGCCCTGATACTTTAGGCTCTAGGTCTACTGTTGGTAGCCCCTTAATATCGAGAGGTGCTGATTGGTTGAGAGGGATTCCTCTCCTGGCACCTAAATCTTGAATTGCTACGCTAGCCGCCAGCCAGTCCCTTTTAGAAAGATATTCTATCCAAAGGGCAGTATCGTTTCTCGGCACGCTCAAATGGCGCATCATGCTCGATACATCCGAGACGAGAGGGGGGTTTGAGGATGACGGAGGCTGGACTCGTATTGATAGGAATCGGTATGGGTGCTATTGATGGGATGACCGTCGAAGCCGTACAGAGAATGAAAAATGCGGATTATCGCTTTCTTGAGGCGTATACTGCCAGATGGTTTGATGAGGATGTGGCGCGTTTAGAAGAGTTAGTTGGCCCTGTCGAGTTGATTATGCGACCAGAGGTTGAAAATCCCGAAAGAATTCTCTCCTTAGCGGCAAAATCTGCTGTTGCATTGTTGGTAATAGGGGACCCTCTTCAGGCAACAACTCATGTTGATTTACAGCTTCAAGCAGATGCTGCTGCCATCTCGTGTCATGTTGTACATGGTATTTCGATTACGACTTTAGTCACCGGCGCTGTTGGACTCTCGAACTATCGCTTTGGCCGACAAACAACTCTGACCTATCCTTATGGAGAGTGGATAGTTACCTCTCCGTTAGAAGTAATCGCGGTAAATAGAGCGCTGAATATGCACACGTTGGTGCTTTTCGATCTCGACCCTACTGGTTCAGGAACCGGTAATCAAAAGCCAATGCAACCACGAGATGCAATAAATTCCATTCGTTTGATGTGTGAGAAATTAAATTCGTCGATAGATGATATGGGCCCTGATGATACTTTAGCGGCTCTACGTCTTGAATCCTGTAAAAAATTACTTCTTGAAATAGAGTCAATAAAATGTGTTCTTTGTAGTGATATGGGCACCTCCCGTCAAGGAATTAACTACGGTGTTCTAGGTGAACTAATCTCTTCTAAGGAAGGGGGGTTGCATTGTATGGTGATACCTGCAAATGAAAGTGATGTTGAAAATGCCGCTCTCTCGCGGTGGGCGAAGCAGTCATGAGACATTGGTTTGTGGGGTGGCTATATGGCAGGCCCTAGCCCGGTTGAGTTTCCTGGTAAACAGAAGCAGCGCATGCGTATGCGTGGGACCAAACAAGCAAATGTCGACACCCAAAAAAGAATCCGAAGGAATCTCGATGTGTTGCTCGAAGACGGGGAGTCTCTGTTGCCAGAAATATCCTGGAGCGGTAAATTGTCATGGGGTAGAACCGATCCAGTTACCAAAACGCTGCGTGAGATAAACAAGGTACTGCGTAAACGCCAAGACCGGAAATGGTTAGCTCAGAGAATGATGGCCAAACGTGGAGATCCTTTAGCAAAAGCATGGGCTGGTTCATTGATTGCGTCACACGAAGAGGAGATTTCTATTGTCGGTGATTTCAAACACCCCTCTTTTGGTAAAGCCTCTTTTATTCGCAAAGGGGACGGTAAACCGCTCTATCTTGCTGCTATCCAAAACCATCACATGCCAACTCTACGAATGGCAGCCTGGGAGAATCATGCAAAGAGGGGGTACCACTTCTTCTCTTGGAGAGGGGGTTTTGTTTGTTCTGGGCCGAAGCCAGCAATCCCCGATGGGTGGCTAGATGAGGTTCTCAGCCGCTCAAGATTTGTTTTCAAAAAAGATGGTCTGGTCTGGTATACTGCGGGATTAGACCCCGTTGCTATCCAGGATGAGAAAATGTCTGGAGAGGGGTATATCCTCTTAGAAATGATTGACGGTTCAAAGGTTGCAATTGGTTTTGACCGTTTTCAAAAAAAGGATAAGGGTTCATTCATCCACCACCTTGCACTTTCTGTATTGCCCCCAAATCTTAGATCGATTCTAACCCCAAAGGTCATCTGGGGGCCAAAGGGTCATGATGGAGAAATTAGCGAAGGTGGGCTTGCTGCTGTCGATGTATTGTTTGATGCGTGGTTGGGTTTGACACTAAACGAAGCTAGGCTTGATGAACGACTGAAAATGGCTCTTTTGAATCACGTTGATGATGGTATAATAATGTCTGAAATGTGGTTTGACAACCCCATTGATGCTTTGAAAGAGGCAACTGGTTCTGAAGCGGAAAGGGATCTGGCAAATCATGTTCTTATTGGCGCTATGGGGAGCGGTATACGCATAAATGCCAAGGGGGCAACCTCTGAAAGAGAAGGCAGTGCTGTAGAAATTATTTCTGCCCCACTAAACAGTATCTTGCACGCCCTATGGGAGAACCATGGCCTTCAGGGTTTGATCGATTCGGGGATAGATGCTGACGTCGCTGAAGAATTATGGTCGGAACAGTTGGAAAAGAAAATTGGTTTTGGAAGATTTTTGAAAGATTTGGATAAGAAAAAAAACCGATCCGATAAAATGAAAATATTTCCTTATCAGCGCGGCGCCATAACCGGTGTTGTTGGGGTCATTAACGATCTAATCCTTACTGGCCTCATCGATGGCCAGGGTAAAGCGGAACGAATCGCTATTTCTAACCGCAAAAATATCGATGATGCTGCTGCCGGTTGGGCTTGGCTTACGGCTGCTGGGCGTTCGAAGGGAAAAGAGTGGCAGTTTGAGAATAATGCCCGAGAAAAGGGTGGGGCTTGGGCTCATTCTGTCAAGGGAGTTCTCGATGCCGGTTTAGCCCTAATAAATGGTGAAGATAGTGATTATGAAGGTTGTTTGAAGGCCTTATATCGTACAACTGGTCAAAATGAAAACCTACCGTGATGATTCAAATGCACATCGTTGTAATGAGCCGCATATTGCCCACACATACCTTGGGTGGGATGCAAAAACAATGCATGGATCTATGTGATGGTTTTACTAAAAATGGCCATAGTGTTACAATTCTAACCACTGCGCACCAAGACGGAACAACAGAAGGAAATATTGGCAGTATCAAAATCTACTACTTATCGCCATCTCGGCCAGAACGCTACAGCCGTTCTTGGAATCGCGCTTGTAAATTGAAAATATCTGAAATTCATTCCTCTACTCCTATCGATATTATCCATAGCCAATCCCTTGGTGCGCGCGGGGTTTTGGGCTGGGCTAATAAGCAAAAAATTCCGGTGGTTTCTACTTGGCACGGTACTAGTCTTACTGAGATAAGTACCTTCTTTTCTTCGGCTAGAAAAAGCCCTAGGTATTGGCATTGGTTATTGCTGATGCCAGTCATGTTGATGCGCCAATACCTCACAATGGATTTGCCGATAAGGCGTGCCAGTGCTGCGATAACCCTTGTGTCGCCAACTTTAGAAAAAGACATGCGGCTTTTTGCTAAGAATAAGGTCTCTGTTATTGCAAATGGTATTGATATTCCAGAAAACCCGCCGCTTCGTACTAACCGAGATGCTTTGCACTTACTCTGTCTTGGCCGGATTGAAAAGGAGAAAGGTATGCATCATGCTGTTAAGGCCATGGTGGAATTCAAAGATCAAAATATCACACTAGATATAGTTGGATCGGGACCGTATTTAGATGAAGTTAAGGCGTTAATTGGTAAACTAGAACTCGAAGAAAGCGTCTTGTGTCACGGCCGTGTTGAAGATGACGAATTATCAAAATTGTTTGCATTGGCTGACGTCTATCTTATGCCTACTACACGCCAAGAAGGTTTGCCACTTACTATTCTTGAAGCTATGGCGAATGGCCTCCCTGTAATCGCTTCAGATATAGGCGGTATTTCGCAAGTTATCGAAGATGGGGGAGATGGTTTGTTGGTTAAACCGGGTGATGTTTCTGAATTGATAAGTGCCATTCGGATATTGAAAGACAATGAAGATATGCGCATTCAACTTTCCAATGCCGCCCGAAAAACAATAGAGGATAAATATTCTAAAGAGAGAATGGTTGATGAGACACTCGCTGTCTTTTCTTCGGTGATGCAGGGGTGAAAGATTGACGCTTAAAGAAGATTATTTGCCCCATATTAACCCGGTTTCAATAAATATTGAAACTCTGTCTTTTTTGAAAGGTGCAATCGGTGAGCATAATATTTCCTCGGTTTTAGAATTTGGAAGCGGGGTTTCCACTATGTTCTGGTCGGAATATCTTGTTGGTGGAACGGTTGTGTCTATCGAAAATAGTAGAAGATATCGGAAGATTACCGCTAGTCGTCTGCATAATAATGCTGCTGAAACGGTAGTCAAATTCGCACCTCTACGAATGATGAAATTGTTCGGTTGCCACTATATTTCATACAGAATTAATCGCTGGTTGAAAAATAAACATCAGGGACGCGTTTTTGATCTTGTTCTGATAGATGGCCCTCCCGGTTACTTGTTGGCAAGAGAGGCAACCTTGCTACAATCACTACCCTATGTCGATTCAAATACGCTCTTTGTGCTCGACGATGCTGAAAGACCCGAAGAAAAAGAAACCGTAAAGCGGTGGGGGGATTTCCTCGAACTTAGTGATTTACAATATCATAAAGTTGGTAAAAAGGAAATTGCGACCTTCCGCATCGATCCGATTAATCGTAAATCTGCTGGAATGGCAGAAGTGAAAAACCATTCGAGAACCAATATGTTGAAATTGTTTTTGACGTTTCATAAGAGAAACACAATGCATAATCTTTGGTTGTTGAAAATGCGCTTATTACGAAGAGAGCCCTATCCCGACCAGAAAATGCCTGAAGATTCAGACTCTGATTAATGAGATCTCGTGGCCGTTTTCCGAGACGTTGAAAACCTTCCATCCTTTTTCATTTAGTTTAGAAATCGCCTTCTTGGTGCGGCTTACCGGTATTGTTGAAAAATGGTGATGGAATTCGATTAGAATTTGTTTTACTGAAATATCATTTTCGCATATTTCTTCAATTACGCCATATTCTGAGCCCTCGATATCCATCTTGAGAATATCGATTTCTTGGTGCTGGTTTTCTTTCATTATTGTAGAAAGAGCTTTCATTTGGACCTCGATACTTTCGTTTTTTGTTTCTGGTCTGTCTGTTGTAGTAAATGAGACGTGGGTAGAATCGATTGGGGGGTTGAATGTCATCACTCCATCCTTACCGCTCATGCCACAGTCAAAGAGTTTGAACTCGTCTGGCAATTCTGTTGATTGAAGGTATTCGATTGACTTGGGTGTCGGGTCGAACCCTAAAACCGTTAAACCATAGGTCGCAATCAATTCTAGATCAAATGAAATATCAAAACCAAGCCCTACTGAATAGACGATACTGGTGTCATCAAGTCCTCCGAGGGCCACACAGTGCCCGCCGTATTTTGTGCCGAAAACCTTCTTCTCGGGCTTCACTTGGTTACGCATGTGGAATTCAAACCCGGTTAAACATCTCATTCTAAAGGCCAACCATCTAGTTGGTGGAAAACGATTGAGTGTGTTAAGAGTGAAATTGCCAACCCTGAGAAAAAAGGAGGGTGGATTGGATTTAATTGACATTGCATCTACCGCCTTAGCGCATTGATGGCCAATCCATTGTTCGTTTACCTTTTCTTAAATCGAGCAATGTGCTACATTGTTTCTTTGGCGCTAAGCGTACGTAATTGACCCATGTGTAATTTGTGGCTTCTTCGAGATATATTTCTTGAAAGGGGTGTTCTGGTTTTTCCAGCAGAGGAGAGTCTGTATCGTAATGGTTCCAGTCGTCGCCCCATCGATTCTTTTCCGCTGCAAAAATCGGTGGGAATTCAAGGTAACTCTCAATGATATGGTGAAGGTAACCACTGATTGTCTGCCCGGGTAATATCTCTCTTGTTTCGCTTGAATGAAATGCCTTTTTCAAACTATAACAATCACCTATTCCTGGTGGATAGTTGTCTTCAAACATCAAATGTTCAATACCTAATTCTGCACAATGCAGAATCCGATGGAGTGCATTTTGATGATCGTCAAAGAAACAAAATGTAGTTTTTGAATCGATGCCGCTCCAGTCTAAAGTAGTGAAGTCTTTCTTGTGGTAGGTGGCTGTCGTAGAACGGTAGCCTTTGTTGTAATATTTTGCCGGATCGATACAGTGTAGGGTTGCATTAGGGACCACCTGCTCAAACATCCATGTGCTCTGGCCATACCAAACACCACTCTCGATAATTGTAGTAGGTTGTAGTTTCTTTGCTACAAACCAGGCATAAAACATCTGAGCGGCTTTCATGCCGCCTTCGTTGTCTTTAATTGGTCTTTTTTCATATAATTCTGCAAACTCTTCAAGGGATTCCAATAGCTCTTCTCGTGGCCATGGGGCTTTACCGATAGAATATGTATTACTCATGAAATCGCCTCAGAGATTTTTTAGATTATCTACTGTGTTCTGTAGTTTCTCTCGCTGCTCATCGGTAAGATGGGGGAGGAATGGGTCTTCGTCTTCGACAATGTTCTGCCAGGCGGCCATAGTGCGTGCGAAAATCTCAGTGTCGATATTCCAACTTAGCCAGCGATCTACAAAGTCACAATGTCTAGCAATCTCTTCGTCATCACCAGATATCTTGCGCAATAAAATATTGGTTTGCATGTGCAAGATTGCAAAGTTTGGGCTCATTTGGTAGGTTTGGAAGGGGTTACGTTCCCCGATGATAGTGAGGTGTTCACGCCATAGGCCAAAGGTTACGTCGTAAATTTGACCGATTACTAAAACTGCAATTAATACCGAGGCAGCGATGCTAATTAGGCCCAAATAAGTAGTTGGGATGGAAAACACTGTCGCGTTAGGATCGAATCTCCACTCGATTAAGGGCCAAATCAATAAGGTCAAAGTAATACACCAAAAACCCATTGAAATAATCGTTTGGCTCTGCTGAACGCGCCAATATTGGCGCATGAACCACTTCTTGAACATGAACCCGGCTAAGGCGAGTTGTGTTTAGACTATTCCCCGCGGAATTGCGTCATTGGTTGATTAAAGACAATCCAGGGCATTAACGAGGTCTTGCCAGAGATCTTCCATATCCTCTATACCAACTGATAATCGAATCAGGCCTGGAGTCATACCTGCATCGTAGCGTTGCTTTTCTGGTATTGCTGCGTGGGTCATTGTCCATGGATGATTAATCAAAGATTCTATTCCACCTAAGCTTTCTGCCGTTGCAAAAAGTTTCAATTTGGCAGCAAACTTTCTTGCTCCTTCTTCGCCACCGACGACTTCTAAAGAAATAATACCACCAAACGCATTCATTTGTTTTCGTGCAATTTCGTGGGTTGGGTGGCTTTCAAGGCCAGGATAGAATAATCTTGTCACCTTTCCGTTTTCTTGTAATCTTTCAGCCAATAGATGTGCGCTTTCACAATGGCGTGTCATTCGTAGATCCAATGTCCGCAATCCGCGTAAGATGAGAAAACAATCCAGTGGTGCAGGAACTGCGCCTACAGCATTTTGTAAGAATGAAATTTTTTCTGCTAATTCCTTATTTTGTGTGATTAAACAACCGCCAATTACATCACTATGTCCGCCGATGTACTTGGTTGTTGAATGAACAATGATGTCAGCGCCTAATTCGAATGGGCGTTGCAGTATTGGAGTTGCAAAGGTAGAGTCGACTACTACAATTAGGCCGTGCTTTTTGGCTTCGGCTGCTAATGTCCTGATGTCATGGACTGTCAACAAGGGGTTAGTTGGGCTTTCGAGCCATAGAATTTTCGAATTTTCGCGGATTACTTGCGAAAGATCGCCGGGCTTTAGGGGTGAATAAGTTGTTTCGATGCCGAATCTCGCTGCAATCTGGTCGAATAGTCTGACTGTGCCTCCGTAAAGGTCATCGCACGCGATTACATGATCGCCCTGCTTTAGCATCTGACTGATTGTGGTGATTGCTGCCATTCCGCTTGCAAAGCAAAACCCATGTGCTGGTTGATTTGGGGATTCCAATTCTGCTAATGCTCTTTGTAGTGCGTTTCTCGTTGGATTATCTCCTCTTGCATACTCGTATCCAAGGTGGTCGGCGAAATCATTTTGAACATAAGTTGAGGTTTGAAAAATTGGTGTGTGAACCGCACCGGTTGTGACCTCTGGGTCAAGTGCTGAATGAACACAACGTGTTGAATCTCCTGTCATTTCACCACTTCCATCCATCGACATCGAAGCCGTTGTCCCTTAACCAATCATCGTTGTAGACCTTTCCGAGATATGGATTGCCAGCATCTGGAAGAATAACAATAATCTTCGCCTTTTCGCCTATTTTATCGTGCTCGTGTGCAATATCAAGTGCAACTTTTAGTGCACCGCCACACGAGCCGCCGCAGAATAATCCCTCTTGCTTAGCAAGGCGGCGTGTCATCCGGAAACAGTCCTCGTCGTCGACCATTCGTATTTCATCGATTACTGAAAAATCCGTAGCAGGGGGTATGAAATCCTCACCGAATCCCTCGACCTTGTAGGTATGGGGCTCTCCCATAGTTCCGTGATCGAACCATTCTTTGAGAATGGATCCTTGAGCGTCTACTCCAATGATTTTAGGTGCGTCTTTTCCATGTTCTTGTGCTTGGGCTTTCAAGGATTTTCCGCATCCTGTAATGGTGCCTCCTGTCCCCATCGTTGCCACAAAGTGAGTCATTTCTCCTTGCGTCTGCTGCCATATTTCAGGCCCGGTCGATTGGATATGTGCTTGAGGGTTTGATTGATTGGAATACTGATCGGGGTACCATGACCCTTCAATTTCCTTACTAAGGCGTTCAGCGACCATGTAATACGATCTTGGGTCATCTTTGTCGACTGCTGTTGGGCAAACCTCGACTCTAGCCCCAATGGCGCGAAGGAGGTCGATTTTTTCTTTGGCCATTTTGTCTGGCATAGTAAATACACAATGGTAGCCTCGTTGTGCTGCTACCATGGCTAGACCAATTCCTGTATTACCGCTGGTTGCCTCGATAATTGTTCCACCGGGTTTAATCCAACCTTTTTCTTCTGCTTCCGATATCATGGCTAGGCCTATTCTATCCTTGATTGAACCACCTGGGCTACAGCGTTCAAGTTTGACCCAAATCTCTGAGGAGGTTAGGTCTGCGGTTACCTTATTCAATCGAATTAAGGGAGTATGCCCAATGGCTGAAACTACATCTTCGTAAACGCCTAGTGGAAGGGCCATGTTTCTTGCCAAGGAACTCTGGTTCATCAGGTTTGGCAAATCATTCCTCTTCTTCTTCCTGATGGTGTGAGTCGATTTCGACTATAATGTTCCCAAATAGCACCGCGCTACCGCCAATTAATAACCAATAACTCATCTCAACAAGGTCGAGGCCTAGAGCATATATTGTGGCCCAAAGTGGTTCAAATGCATATATTATGGCCGCGTGTGTTGGATGGAAGTGCTTTTGATAAATATTCAATAATAATAGACAAACAAGTGTACCAAGGAATCCAAGCAGAAGAAGTTGGTTGAAAACTCCCTCTGTGGTTATTACCGAAGCAACCGATACCTCCCCTGCGCTCAAGAAGCCAATGATTCCCGCACCTAATGCGACGAAAGTGAAAGATGTCGTGCTTATTTTGATTGGATCTAATCTTTTAGTTACGTTATCGGTTGCCAAAATATGTAATGCGAAAAAGAGTGCAGATATGATTGTAAGAATTTCTCCCCACCCCCATACAATATGTGGCATACCGTCGATAAATCCAGCTCCGAATGTTGCTAATAGTGCACCCATTACCATCACTCTTGATAGTTTATGTTTGGCAAATTTTGAACCTATTATTGCGGTAAAGACCACGTATAGTGAGGTGAGAAATGCTGAAACTGAAGGTGTTACTGTTTCTAAACCAACCATTTGGATACCATATCCAAAAAGCATCAAAGTACCAAGTATTGCGCCTCCTTGCCAATCTTCCTTCGAAAATAGCGCCGCTCTTGCCCGGCTAGACACTAATAATAAACTCAAAGAGGCTAGTAAAAATCTAAACGAAACCATCATCCCAACTACTGCTGTAGTTCCGTGTTCGGCGATTTCAACTGTTGCTGCGTTCAGTGCCAACTTCATCCAAACAAAAGTTCCACCCCAAAGTAGGGTGACGCCGAATAAACCAATGGTGGCGCGCCGCCTCTGGTTCATATTCTCCCCTAGAGTTTCCCAGACTTGAGGCTAGTGGTCTACATCAATTCTATCTGCTTTAGTCGTAAGCACGGGTTATGTCGGAGGAGTGCTTCTGGGAGGAAGTTATCGAAACCGGGCCTATTCCAAAGGATACGGCATCCTTTGACGCTATCATTGTTGGAGGTGGTCCCGGTGGTTGTGCTGCTGCAGGTTATTTGGCAAAGGCTGGGAAAAGGGTTCTTCTGATTGAAAAGGGAGTTTGGCCTCGAGACAAAGTTTGTGGGGACGCTATAGGTGGTAAATCTCTCAGCCACGTACGTGATCTTGGAGTAAAAGCGGTTTTAGAAACCACTCCTCATTTCAAAGTTACTGGTATTACTTTTTCTAGCCCTAATGGGAAAGAGGTTATCGTTCCTCTTCCTGAAGAAGAAATGGAAAAAATGGAGGCTGGGTATGCTCTACCGCGTCAACAATTCGATTGGTTGATGTTCAAATCTTGTTCAGAACATGTTCTGGAAAATGATGGTTTTGTAATCCAGGGTGCTGATGTAAGAGATACCATCAGAGAAGGTGATTCTATCGTTGGAGTGAAGGTTCGTATCGGTGGCCGTGACGGCCAGGTATTGGATTTCTTCTCTAAATGGGTGGTTGGCGCTGGGGGATATAATTGCCCGGTTGCTCGATCTATTGTCAAAGATATTCATGGTCAAGAGTTGATGGATAAAAAGCACTATTGTGGTGGATATCGCGAATATTGGCAAGGGGTAAAGGGCTGCGAGGGTGATGTTGGAAATATCGAAATTCACTTTGTAGACACTGTAAACCCCGGTTATTTCTGGCTCTTTCCTTTAGGGGGCGGCATGGTTAATGTTGGAATTGGTATGGTCTTAGATCTTCTTGATGGGCAGAAAACCAAATTGAAAAAGTTACAAGAAGACGTTATTAAAAACCATCCAGCGTTCAAAGATCGATTTGTTGACGCTGTAATGGTAAAGGGTTCTGGAAAGGGCTGGCAGTTGCCGTTTGGTAGTCCGAGGAAGAAAGAGGAACTACAACCGAGAAGAATGTTTTCAGATGGTGCTTTACTAATCGGAGATGCGGCTAGTTTAGTCGACCCATTCAGCGGAGAAGGAGTTGGGAATGCTTTGGTAAGTGGCCATATTGCTGCCCGCCATATAATTGAAAACATTGGTGGCATCGCTTTTCAGAATGAAGTGTGGGGTATGCTGGGCCCAGAATTGACAAATTCTTTCAAGATGCAAAAAATGTCTAGAAGAGGTTGGTTGCTCAACTGGTTTGTCGGTAAGGCTTCGAAAAAACCACAGCTTCAAGAGATGATGACTGAAATGATTGCTAGTAAAGAGGCTCAAGAAAATCTCCATTCAAAATGGTTCTTGGTCAAGACCTTGTTGTTCTGATATTATATCCGCAAGTGCCTTCAATCACCACCGAGAGGGATAGATATGGGCGATTACAATATTTCCCCGTCGCTCGATGGGTTGCAAGCCATCTTTTTGGACCTCGATGGAACTATCTATCTGGGTGGAAAGTTGATTTCCGGGGCTTTGGATTTCCTCGATAGGTGTGGTGAGAAAGGGGTTGCGCGTTTCTTCCTTTCAAATAATTCAAGTCGCTCTACCTCTCAATATCGCAAAAAATTATCTGTTTTTGGTATTGAAGTTGAAGAAGATGAAATCCTTCTTTCTACCCATGACTTACTATCTTGGCTCGGTGAAAATAATGTCGAGCAAACCTATGTGGTCGGTACCAAAGGAATGTGCTCAATGTTAGAGGACGTTGGCATTAATACCGCTTCAATTGAGCCACAGTATGTTGTGTTGGGATATGATACTGAAGTTACATATGAAAAATTAGTTATTGCATCTGAGCACCTTCATCGCGGTGTGCCCCTTGTTGCCAGCCATCCCGACATCGTATGTCCTTCGCCAAATGGAGGGTTGCCTGATGTTGGAGCGTTCCTAGATTTATTCAAGGCTACAACGGGGGTTGATCCTGTTCATATATGTGGCAAACCTAATCCGGATATGATCTTACATAAAATCACAGAATTAGGATTTGATCCTGCGCGTTGCGCTATGGTTGGAGACCGTCTCTATACCGATATGAAAATGGCTATCGATTCGGGAGTCATCAGCGTTCTAGTTTTATCCGGTGAAGCCACGAGAGACGATGTTGTAGAATTCGGTGATGGAATAGATTTGATTGTCGATTCTATCAACGCCTTATTGAGGTGATTTTTTGGGTAGGTTGAAAGATTTACTCGCTCGAAAAAAACGTTTCGAGCCTGAAGGCCACCGTGTAAGTGGGGGGATGGCTGAAGTCCGACTAGGCCGTCTTGTCAGAAGCGTAATTGGTGATGCTAAGGCCTGGGATGGGTTGAGAATTCCAGACCCTGAGAACGGTGGTCGTAGAGAAATAGATATGGTAATTGCAAGAGGTGATGAAGTGCTTTTTGTCGAACAAAAACATTGGTCTGGCCACCTTTCATTTGAGGATGGAAGGTTTTTACAAACCAGGCGTAGTGGTGAAGTATTGGATCATGGAAATATTCTAGAATGGACTGCACGCAAGGGTAGATTGCTTGAAGAACTTATGAAAAAAGAGAATGGGCATGGTTTTGGCAGTAGTAATGTAGTAATCGTATTTTCAAATCATACTTTGGAAATGCAAACACCCCCAGAAGGAATGTGGGTAATGAATGAAATGGGATTAGTCGAGTTAATCGAAAAAGGAAACCGCGACAGTCCCCCTGCTGATGTGGATAAGTTGATGGAAGGTTTTGGCACCTGGGACACGGTTCATCTTCGGGGAGGGATGGCTTTGAATGGTGATGTTCGAACCTTTGGTTTGGGTTTGGATGATTGGCATGATAATATGTCTGGCGATGGTTTAATTAAAATCAAACACACAACAAGTTGGTTCTCTTTAATTCGGGGTGTTAATTCAAAATTGGTTGCCTCTGATGATAATCGTAATAGCAGTTTGACTTTTTCGGGTCGCCCAACACTAACAATGCATGTTGTCGGTGAAAAGGTTCCTCGTGATATTGAGTGGTCAAATATTTTCAAAATAGAATTGTCTCGCGTTCCCACAGAATGGGGGACTGTTAAAAATGATTGATCTTGAGGTTTTTGGCTATATTGCCGGGGTATTAGGGGTCGTAGCTTGGGCTCCTCAATTTCGAAAGGTCTGGTTTGATAAACGTCACGAGGGGGTTTCTCTTCCAACGTTATTACTTGTCATAATAACCCTGAGTATGTGGGTAATCTATGGTGTTGCTATCGGTGCGTCTGCTGTTATTTGGTCTAATGTTGCTGCTATTACAATAATTTCATCTGTTATTGTCGGCGTAATGCGTCTGAGGAAAAATTAAATTGTTTCCTCTTACATAGTTCAAAACGTTAGAAAACCATTAGATTATATTTGCAAAGGTTTGTCAAGATGTTTCGTCTGCCATCTCCATGGGCTGCGAAGCATGGGGGCAAAGATATGCTTCTTGCAACGACCCTTTAACGCGTAAATATATGGAAATATCAGAGAAAAAGCAGAGCCTGGTCTGTCTTGCAGCAGATAAAACAACGATGGCAGAAATGTTTTCTCTTTTAGAAAAGGTTGCGCCTTTCATATCTGTACTAAAAACTCATGTCGACTTAATCGATGATTGGAATATGGATGACTGGATGCGTTTTTGTAAATTGGCTAATGAGCATGACCTATTGGTTTTCGAGGATAGGAAGTTTGCCGATATTGGTAAAATCTCACAACGCCAAATGGGAGGGGTTTACAATATACGTAAGTGGGCCGATTTAGTGACTTCGCATTTGATTAGTGGGCCGGATATTGTTGATGGTTTACAAAAGGGATGGGCATCTGTGAATCGGTCGGGTTCGGTTCTCTTGTTGGCACAAATGTCAAGCAGGGGTAATTTGTTACTTCCCGAATATTGTGGAGATGTTGTCAAGTTAGGGCGCACTCATAATGGTGTTTTAGGATTCATTGGCAATGGTAGTGATGTTGAAGGAATAAAATTTCTTAAAAACCTAGTTGGTGAAAATAAGATGATTTGGACACCTGGGGTCAATATATCCGTGGGTGATGGTGAATTAGGTCAGCGTTATGGCGATCCTAGAGAAGCAATACTTGCGGGTTCTGATTGTATAATTATCGGCAGTGGTATTCACCAATCCGCTGATCCTGCTGCTGCCGCAGAGGAATATGCAAAGGTATCATGGGACGCTTTTTGTGAGAGATGAATATGCAATACGGTGCATGGTTTGTTGCGTTTGCTTTTCTTGTAACTATTGCTATTGTTGTTGCTTTTTCGTTGAAGAGAATGGTGGAATTGGATCTACGTCTCGCTAGGGGGGATATTGCTTTGTTAGATTCTGATTCTCATCGTATTAATGAGGTTATTAGAGCCCCGATGGGTTCTAGAATTGATGCAACTCCGAATAGTATGTTGACTACCGGTGTACAGATGGTGCCGGTGATGATGCCAAATGGAACAGTTGGGTTGATGCCCCTCTCGGCTTTTATTCAACAACAACAGTAGTGGTTGTCAAAGTGGCAAATTGGCTCTGAAATACCAAACTAAGCCGCCAATAATTGAAAATAAAACTAATATTGTTACCAATCTCTTACCTCGTGATGATTTGTTTTTTGGAGTGGTTACTGGTACTTCGATTACCGTGTCGTTATCGATATTTATGATTGGTTCTGGCAATACCAATACTGCATTATCATCCTCAACCGTGATTTTTTGTAATCCATCATCTGGATATAAGTCGTCGAGATCTTCTAGGCCTGGTGCTTCTGGTATAGGCCCCAGTACCCTCTCCCAGACCGCTTCTACTGTTTTAGCACTGATTGGTTTTTCCAACCATGCAACGGCTCCGGCTGAAAACGCTGCGTCTATGGCTAAATCCGCTTGGCGGCTTGGCGCAGTTAGAATTAGGCGACAATCTCCTCCGTGTTCTCTCATTTCTAAAGCTGCTAAATGGCCATCTAAAGATGGGATGTCCAAGGCCATAACGACTAGTTCAGGGCTGAGGCGGATGTATTCGTCAACCGCTTTATCGCCATCCTCGCAAATTTCTACGCTAAACCCGCGTTGATTGAAGATTTGTTTTAGGCGGTGGATGGCCATTTGATTGTTATCAACAATCAATACGGTCGGTGCTTCCTCATCCTCCACATCGGTAACTCGAACCATGGCTAACAGTTGGCTGGTGGGCCTAGGCTTCATCAAATAACCGCTTGATTAGATGTGATGTTGTTACTCTTCTTCGCTTACGACTGTTTCTGAAGGGCCTTCTTTTGGCTCGGTGAAAGAACTCTTGGTTATGTCTGATTGTTCTGAAGCATCGTCACGAGCGCGCTTTTCTGCTGGTGCTTTGACATATTTCATCTGAATTTCAGAAATTATACCTTTTAGGATCTTTTCCTCTATACTGTTTAGATTGCCGTGTGTCTTTTCTTCAAGCATCACTAATATGTCAATCGCTGCTTTTGCTTCGCCATAATTATAATTTGATTTGCCCGTATTATCTGGGATATACCCCAAATGAACTAAAGCGCTACGTTGCAACATATGAATCAATTGAAATAATTTAGCACTACCTTCATCAGAAAATATTTCTTCGTCCATTTATTCACCTCATTTACCTAAACAAACATCTCATCCAATAACCAATTTGGCTCAAATTGCTGTAAGTCTTCATATTCTTGGCCGACGCCTACCATAACGATTGGTCTACCTGTGGCAAAGGCAATCGATAATCCTGCACCGCCTTTTGCATCAGTATCCATCTTAGTTAGAATCGCACCGTCGAATTTAAGAATTTCCTGGAATGCTTTAGCTTGATCGACTGCATCGTTTCCGGCCAAAGCATCACCAACAAATAGTGTTAAATGTGGATTAGATACCTTTCTAACCTTCTCTAGTTCGTTCATTAAATTGACTTTATTCTGCATCCTTCCAGCGGTGTCTACCAATACAACATCTATTCCTTTTGCTTTGGCAGATTCGACTGCATCTCTTGCTATTGCTGCTGAGTCGCCTCCGCGTTGGCTGGATACACATCGTATGTTGAGGCGTTGACAATGGGTTTCTAATTGTTCGATGGCGCCTGCTCTGAAGGTATCTCCTGCTGCGGCTATTACTGAATGGCCCGATTTAAGTAACCGGTGTGCTATTTTGGCTGCTGTAGTAGTTTTTCCAGTTCCGTTAACGCCTACAAGCATGATTACAACAGGGAGGTCTTTCTCATCGATGTATTTCTGAATTGTACGATCAAAATCCCAGTATCCACTGTCTAATAAATGAGTCAAGGCGCGTTTTAAACTGGCTTCGATTACTTTAGAAAGATTGGCTCCTTTACGCAACCGCTGGCCTATAAGTTCGGTTTTGAGTGCTTTCATAACTTCAGATACCGCTTCTGATGAAACATCAGACTCCAATAGAATCCACTCTAGTTCTTCTAGAAGTTCTTCCAATACTTTACTCATTTTGATGATGCGTCCACCGCTTTCAACAACTCCTCCGCCGAGATCTATTTTTATTCCCGTTTCCGTCTCTTTAGAACCAATTGAGCCTTTTGGTGCTTCTTTAACCTCGACTAGTTGTCTGCCTGTTGTAGTTCGCATCATCTGCAAATCTACTTTACTACCGGCTGCTCTTTTTTGAGAAGTTGCTCCTCTTCGCTTCATTTCTTTGTTTTTCTTATCGCCGTCGCGCTTTATTTTGCGGCTTTGGCGGTTGAACATCTTCTTCTGTTTCTTGGTTAATTCGAGGGGGATTTGTGATGAAGATGATTCGGTGTCTTCTGCGTCATCCCACTCCTCTTCGTCTTCCCAATCATCCTCATCTTCCCAGTCATCGTCCTCTTCTAGATCGGTTTTTTCTTCGACCTTTGTTGGCTCTTCTGGGTTAGTGGGTGTTACTTTGTTGTTAGAATTTATCTCTTCTCGTTGTGCTAAGGCAGTGGTAGCTTCTTCGCTACCCTCCTTAGCCGAAAAAGATTCTATATCTGCTTCTGATACAGCATCCTTTACTTTCTTGCGGAATTTATCAAACAAACCCATTAAATCACCTAATCGTCCAAGGTTAATTCATTACCAAAGCGGCGGCGTTGTTTCTTTGGTTTTTCGTTTGTGAGGTCAGTGGTATCGCTAATTGTAATTTCTTTGTTCTCTGATGGTTTTAATTTGGTTGCAGTGTCGTTGAAATCCAATGATAGTTTGTTGATTTCGGCTTGTAAAATTTGTGCTTCTGAGTTCATCTTTTCTAAAACTAATTTTAATTCTTTGACTCTGGATTCTAATATTTCAATTGCTTCGTGGTGATTCTTTTCTGCAATAATTCCAGATCCGATGTCAACCAGAGCTTTTTGTTCGTTTGTTGATTGAAGTGGTATCATTATCCCAGCTCCTATTGGGATGTGTCCGCTATTACCTGAAGAAATAGCAGATATCGATATTATTGCGCTTTCGTGCTCTGAAATAACCGAATAAATCCTTTCCGATTGTTCGCCGACCTCGTCCAATCTTGCCTTATTCATCTCAACTAAGCTGGCCAAACGCTGTAATTCTTCGGCGCCGTTCATCTTAATCGTGCCCTTTGAGACGATGGTTCTTCTTGAACCGATCGACTATTGTTTCATTCCTCTTCAGAGGCGATAGGTCCGCCAGCAAGTTTGATTTGCTCGCGGAATGCGTTGATCACCAGTGGTTCCTTTGATATTCGTGGATCTATTTCGGTAATCGATTGGATATTGATGGCTCTTCTCTTTGCCCTATGCCTGCTTCCAAGAATGGAAAAAATATGATCTTCTGCTTGTGTTTCGTCCGCAGCTGCAACATCGATGGTAAACTCTTGACGAGTTCTTCCAAACGGTGCGTCTCCCTTTACTCGGTAGGCTTGCATGGTTCGGGGGAATTGTAATCGTATCTTAAACGCGCTGGCGCGATACTGTTCTCCGTTAGACTGAATCGGGAATAGGTTTTGCAGGGGGGTATGCGGAGGATGGGTTTTGTTGTTTTGATATTACTGCTGTCCTCTGTGTCTGCTATTATTCCCATAAATATCGTCCCTAGTGGGGGGGAAGTGGTTTTTGAGGGTGAATGGGATGAGTCAATTGCGAAGGGGTTGGTTCCTCTGCGGCATCTAACGCAAGATACTATTCTAGTATGGGATTATTATTCGAATGGAGAAAGTGATATTGCGCCATGGAAGGCTCCCTTGAAGAATTCTGATTTTAACCAATTGCGATTAATTCTTGAGCCGAATTTACCCCATACTGTTGTTGAAAAAATATACAATATTGTCGGTGGTTCGTTAGAGTTGCGTCCCGCCCCGTTATCTAATATCATTACAGTAACGGCAAGCAATCCGAATTCATTTACCCATATCCCGGGTATTTTGTGGGTTGAACCGATATTAGAAACCACAGGGCGAAATATTATCGCTAGTGAAATAATGCAAAGTGGGACAAATAATAGCCATCCATTTTGGGATTGGGGATTAAATGGCTCGGGTGTTGTTATTGGGGTTGCTGATGGTGGGATTGATTTGGATCATTCTTGTTTTAGAAATTCTTCTTATAGTGGGGGTGAAACACCAGGTCTGAATCATCGAAAGATAGTTTATTTGAATGATTCAATAGATGATTGGGATAATATCGGTGACAAAGATTACCGCCATGGTACACATGTTGCTGGAACTCTTGGATGCGCAGTATTGGGTGATTCTAGTAGTAATAATTCAATGACTTCGATGTCAAATGCTGCAAAACTCATCGTCCAGGATTTGGTAAACGAGAGCGGGTGGCACCCTCCGGATATCGATTTACTTCTAGCAGAGGCTGCTGAATATGGGGCAATTATTCATTCTGACTCTTGGGGAGATGATACCACAGCATACACTGCAAGATCTTCTGATTTGGATGCTTGGGCTTTTGAAAACCCATATTCGTTGGCTTTTATTGCTCCAGGAAATAATGGCGGTCTGGTTTTAGAACCCGCAAATGCACGTAATGTGATTTCCGTCGCCGTTGCTGATTCCAGTCATAATGGGAGTATTTGGGGCTCTAGCAACCATGGGCCTACTGAAGAAGGAGGAAGGGGGGTTTTCATAGCAGCTCCTGGTAAAGCGATAGTTTCTGCCATGGGTGATGGGGTGAAGGATTCATACAACAACGATTCTAGAACATTGACTGGTACTTCGATGGCCACTCCTATGGCGGCAAGTTATGGCGCTATTCTTCAACAACTTATTGAAAGAGAAAATGGAGTGAGTCCTTCTGGTTCTTTGTTGCGCGCTATGATGGCTATTTCCGCCGATGGAATTACTGGTAATTCCCCAGATAGCAACCAAGGATTTGGGAGACCGAACCTATCTTTGATAGTAGATGAAGAAAATGGAAATCTTGATATTTGGACACATGATTCATATCAGCAAAACGATTGGTTGTCGTGGTATTCACAACGCGGTGGTTCGGTTGAGGGGATGGTTGGAAATCCTTGGGGTGGTGATGGAGCAATTGGTCCATTCTTGAAAGAAGGTGAAAATGCTTCTTGGGAATTTATAGTAGCAGAAGGTAGTGACCTTGAAGTTGTAATGTCATATAACGCCAGGCCCCATCCCTCTCCTGTTGATGATCTAAAACTCATTATTGATATAGGAAATGGGCTTTTTGTTGTTGGTGATGATATTGCTTCAAATGGTTATTCGAATATATACAACTCCTCGGAAATTTTGTATAATAATCATTCAACCAATGAAACAACCAATTTAATTCGAGTTAAGGGGGAATCTTTGCAAAATAATACCCCTATTAAGATCAGTGTTTTTGCTGATTGGATTGGTGAAGGTAATTCGCCGGGTACTGTTGGAATTGATGGGGATATGATTGGTTTTGCTCTGGCTGTTAAAGGAATTGATGAAGACCCTTGGGTGTGGCAGGATTTAGATGATGATGGTGTTTTGAATAAAGATGATTTATGTGTTAATGTTAATGCAAGTGGTTTTGATAATAATTCAGATGGATGTATTGATGATAGTGACGGAGATGGTTTTCTGGATGATGTTGATTCTTGTCAATTTTCTGAACCTTGGCATCCGATTAATGAAACTGGCTGTGCTAAAAATAATACTGCTTTAGAAATTATTGTTAGTGGTATAGATTTGAATACAAACAAGAGTGATTTTTTAAATATCACTTGGTCGATTGTCGAAAATGAAAATGATGATGTTAAACTAGAAGTTTTTTTGATTAACCCCTCTTATTATATTCCTGTTCTAGTGTGCAATTCAATGTTTGTGGGGAATTACTCTGGTGCGTGTAATATAAATTTAACAAACGATTTGGCAATTTATCAATATTCTAGATCTGATTGGAAAATCAAGGTTGTTGTTAATGACTTTAATTCGTCTAATTGGACTTCACCAAAACAGATTATTTGGCAAAGTAATGAGTTTAGTCTTTACATTATTCCTGATAATTTAGATTCGATTCCCGCGATAGAAACGGCATCTAATGCAAAGGGTGGTTCGGGGTTGATTATTATTGGTGCCTTTGGCTTGATTATGGGTGTTGTGTTGGCTACCAGTGCAGCGTTTTTGATAAGAAAGAGAAGTGTTGATGATAGTGTTAAAGACCCATTTATTGACAATAATGGGTAGTGCTAACGCGAGTGAAACTTCAAGTCTAATGGCGATTTGGCCAACTCGTTCCTTAGTGGACAGGTGACAATGATGGGAGAAAGACTCTATGTGGGAATCGATTTAGGTACGTATCAATCAACAATAGCTTCTAGCGCTGGAGTGATGACTACGATTGAGACAGTTGTTGGTCGACCAAAGGACCCCGTTGCACGGAATTTCCTTGGCCGAGATGTTTTGTTTGGTGATGATGCAATGAAGAACAAGTTGGCATGTAACCTATACCGGCCAATGGCTGCTGGTGTTGCTCAGGATGATGAGGCTAACCTAGCCGCAGCAAAGGCCTTTGTTACCCATTTAATTGACGCTGTTGACCCAGAAGAATATGATGAGGTCTTTGGTGTGATTTGCTCCCCTAGTCACGTATCATTTACTGATAAGAGTAATTTAGTTGCAACCCTCCGTGGTCAAGTAAATGCAATTATGGTAGTTACAGAGCCTTTTGCAACTGCGTATGGTATTGGAGAGATTGCTTGTTCTATTGTTGTTGATATCGGTGCAGGAACTACTGATATTGCCCGTATCTACGGTACTTTCCCTACAGATGAAGACCAAGTCACGATTCTAGAAGCTGGCGACTGGTTGGATTTACAATTGATGGATTTGATTTGTAAGAAATATACCGGCGCTCAAATTACAAAGGACATGGTCCGTAAGTGGAAAGAAGAATTCTCCTATGTGACTGGTGATGTTAGAGAAGTTATGGTCGAGCTTTCTGTTGAAGGTAAGAAGCAAGTCGTAGATATTGGTGATTTAATTCTAGAATCATGTAAGAGAATTATTCCATTAGTCGGTAGTGCAATCAAGAAGATTGTTGCAACCGCTGACCCAGAATATCAACCAATATTGAGGAATAATATCATCCTCTCTGGTGGGGGATCTGGAATCGAAGGAATCGCTGATGTTATGGCAGATGAAATCTCGGATATTGGTGACGTAACCGTAACTTGTGTTGAGGATCCTATTGAGAGAGTTGCTGCTGGTGCTTTGGTACTTGCTCAAGATATGCCCGATGAGCAATATACCTCTATTGTTTGAGGTTTTGGTTCTCTCCAAAAGGGTTCGAAAGAGGCTTCAACACTCTGTGTTTACCTGAAAGGTTGAAGAATGGCTTCAACGCGATACCCCTTTAATGACATTAGGCGCATCTCCATCGGGACCAGTACGTGGCCTCAAGAATAATGGTGGTGAAGAGCGTGCTGCGTTGGAAGGAATGCTCAAAGGATACCCTGTTGATCAGTTGGTTGAAGAGGTTTTAATCGCGTGGCAAGAGCTGTCAGAGAAAAATGAAGAATTAGTCACCTCAAAACAGAGATTGCGCATACTTGAATTAGATCTTGCAGAACGTGAAGATGAAATTGCTCCAGAGGTTGCACAACTGCAACAAAGTATTTCTTCATTAGATGATGCTGAAACAAAAATCATTCATTTAGAACGGCTATTAGATGATACTAAATCTGAATTAGCTGGTAATAGAGCGAGTTTGTCTTCTGAACAAAGAGAGACTTTAGAGAAGGAGTCTACTCAATTAAGAAATTTAGTAAATCAACAAGACGATGTCATCGTAGAGATGGAAGATAGGGTAGAACAGATGGTAGTTGCTTTAGAAAGGGCTGCTGACGCTGGTCTAACGAGTATTACAGCTGATGAAGTTCGTTCTTTGAAATCAAAATCAGATGCTTTGGCTCTTGATTTAACTGCTGAAAAGGCTGCGAATGATAGTCTTGAAGAAGAACGTAAGCGTTTGCGTGATATTGCTGATAGGTTGCGTGGATTATTAGATCAAAGAGACCAACGCCTAGGTGAATTAGAAGAACAATTGGAAAGAGTAATGCAAGGTCCGCGTTCCGTTTCCGCTGAACATGATTATCTAGTAGAGCAAATAGAAGAATTGAAGCGAAGATTGCTTGAAAGAAACAGAGAATATGAATCTCTTCGAAGAAGAGAAAGGCGCTTACATCAAGATGTGTTTGAGCGCGATGAAAGAGTTCAACAGATGTCTTTGACATTATCTGATTTGGAAGGTGCTCTAACCGATAGGAATAGTGAGTTGCGTGAATTAGAAGGTCAGAGAGATTTGGTAATTCATGAGTTGGATTCCGCAAAGAGATCTGAAAGAACCAGGGAAGTTGTCGGGAAGGCTTTTAGTGACTCGTTATCCTTGGTTAGAGGAAGAGATGAAAGAGAGTTGAAAAAGAAGATTTATGCTGATTCCCCAGATGTAGAAAGAACTATTTCAACCCCAGAAACTGAAGATATGCACACCTTAGCAGATGGCGGCCATATAGATTTAGATGTTGAGGAAAGTGAAATTATTCCTGGTGGTGTTGTTGAAACAGATCGTCCGCACAGCCCTGGTGGTAGTGGGGATCCTGTGGTTTTCGACGATGAAGATTGAATTAAATCGCTGAGATTATTTCTCTCATTAATTGTCTTAGTTGATTGTTATCAGATAATTCCTCTGTTACTGTTCCTGTAACTATCCAATCTGCACCAGCAATAGCTGCTGTTGCTGCTGATTTGGCATCTCTGATTCCTCCGCCTACTATTACAGTTAAACCGGTTATTTCTGCTGCTTTTTCTATAATATCTTTCGAAACAGGTGATTCGGCTCCACTTCCTGCTTCGAGATAAATAGTAGACATCCCGTACATTTTGGCAGTTATTGCATAATTTTTTACTAAAGATGTTTCGCCGCTCATTATTAATTCCGCTTCGCCTATTTCTCCAACCTTACCACCTGGATGGCAGACGATATATCCTGTTGATATTGGCTCTATGCCATATTCTAGTAAGTGGGGGGCTCCGCGTAATTGTTCACCTACCAACCACTTTCTTGATTTACTATTCATTAGCATCATGAACGTTATTCCATCTGCTGCTGGTGATATTGCATGTGCCCCACCTGGGAATAAAATAACTGGAATTTTCCATCTATCTTCATCTTGTTCGGGGTTTTGGCTAGCCGCAAAAACCCTTAATTCCAGAGCTTCTTGGATGGCTAAGCAAGTATCATGTACGATTTCGTTTGAAGTATCGGTAGAACCACCGACAAAAATCATTTTTGAACCTTCTTCTACTGCGATAAGAACTCTTGTTGCTGCCACTTCTGGTTCTTGTTCTGCTGGATCTACAAGAATAATGTGGCGACATTCCCCGTTTGAACGAACATATGCTTGCAAACCCTCATCTGGAATCATACTTTCACCTCTAAAGCTAATTTTTTACCGAGATTGATGGCGTGATCGCCGCATAAACCCATAACATCACGCGGGTGGTCACCGTTCATCAATTCAAGCCATCCTTTTTCGGGGTTGGTTGAAAAAGAATTTCTTTCCCAGCATTCAATTAATCCGTCACCGCGTTGTAGACATAATTTATTTTCTTCTATTGTATTGATAGTGTAGGTCTCTGGTAAATCTTCTTCGATAACAATTCCTCCAACCCATGGAGTCAATTCTTTCTTATTTTGTAGAATGTCTGCTTTCCCGGGCCAACCTGGTGTTTTTGTTTTGTTACCAAGACAATCGATTGCATTTATCGGTTGTTTCACGTTGTGTTTTAAATGGATAATACCTCCTTTATCAACGACTTCGATCGCTAATGCCTTTTCAAGCCACTCTCGGCGTAATGCCCATCCGTGTTTAGTTAGAGATGCAGAAGATGCTTTGTTTATTTTTTCTCCCAGGTCAATGGTTATCCATCCTGGTGATCTAATCGGGTTGCCGATTTCTTGTCTTGCTTCGAATATTTCGATTTCGTGCCCGTTATTAATTAACTCTAACGCGCAGGATAATCCAGTTAATCCTCCTCCTGCGATTTGAATCAATCCTGAACCCCCTTTATTGAGAGTGCAAATACTGGACATGCCGGGATACAGTGCTCGCAATGACTACATTTTTCTTCATCGACAACAGCTAACCTATCATCGAGAATTAATACATCGATTGGGCACACCGCAATGCATGCTCCGCAACCGTAACAAAGATCTTCGTCGACGATAAAAATCGAGTTGATTTGTCTCGCCATTAACATCTCCAGTAGAATCATACAAATGGCTGCTTCGGAGAAAACAATATTTTCATATGGAAAATAATTGATTTTTCTTAATTATTTTTATTCTTGTTGCAGAGGAAATGAAATCCTAATATAAAAGTCAAAAAAAGAATACTGTATTACACCCCTACATTTCCACTGTATGTAGAATTTAGGGTGAAGTGAAATAAGATAATGAAATGTAATAAAGAAGTGAAAACAAGACCCATTGATTGTTGTCCTGTACAGTTCTTAATCCTCACTATAATTATTCGAATCATATACCTCTAATATAATCTCTAGTGGAAATATAGGGGTATGGCGTAAATCAAAGGACTTCTTCAATAACTACTATCTTCTGGATGAAACCAATGGTTATCTATTCTCCAGGTCGCACGAGTAATCATCCAGAGGAACCACCAGCGGATGGACTAAGATATAATTTCCTAGGAGGGGGTAATGAAGTAGGCAATGTTGCTTGTTTACTAGAAGATCCTTCAAACAATAAAATATTGTTAGATTATGGATTAGCTCCTACAAACCCACCTAAATATCCAGAAGAATCTCCAATGATTAAAAATGCAGTAATAACCCACTCACATATAGATCATTTAGGAATGGCACCTTGGTTATGTTCCCAATATAGAACAAAATTACATGGAACGGTTCTCACAGCTGCAATATCTGAAATGATGTGGCATGATTGCTATAAAGTTAGTAAAATCGAAGGATATCCATTAGCATGGGATAAGAGGGATATCGATGGCGCTATCGAATCATGGGTAACTCATGATTTTTCAACGCCATGGGAAATCGATGACTGGAAATTAAAGTTGGAAAAAGCCGGACATATACCTGGAGCGGCAATGCTACATATCGAAACAGATAACGGCAAAGTTATGTTTACAGGTGATTTTGATACCAGAGACTCAATGTTAACCACCGGGGCAAAACCACAAGATACAGATGTATTATTTATCGAAGGAACTTATGGTGGTAGAAATCACCCAGATAAAGAAAAAGAAATTCAAAGATTCATCAGTAGGGTTGTAGAAGTAACGGATGCAGGTGGAACAGCATTAATTCCAGCTTTTGCAAACGGTAGAACCCAAGACGTTGTGATGTTATTACATCAAAGATTACCCGAACTTGATATCCATGTCGATGGTATGGGTAAGAGAATTGCAAAATTACAACTATCACACCCAGAAATGCTTCGTGATCCTCAAGGGTTAGAATCAGCATGGAGGTGGGCTAAACAAGTATCATCCAAGTCAGATAAGAAAAAAGCATTGAATTCTGACTGTATCGTTACTACATCAGGAATGCTTGAAGGCGGACCATCTATTTGGTATCTTAATCGATTACGAGACGATCCAAAAAATGCAATTCTCCTAACAGGATATCAAGCGAGTGGTTCTGGTGGTCGAGAATTACTAGATGATTCAAGAATAAAAATATGGAATGATAAAGTAAAAATAGATTTACCAATTGATCAGTTTTCCTTTTCAACCCACGCAGGTCACGATGAAATCGTAGACTTCACATCCAAATGTAATGCAGAAAAAGTCGTAATATACCACACAGATGCACAACAAGCAAGACCACCTCTTGCTGAAGAATTAGAGAGGAATGGCCATGAAGTTCACATGCCAATAAATGGTATACCTGGTATCTTATGAGATTCCCAGAGCCGAAGCCATTGAATAGAGAGGCGTTAAGGGAGAGTCGTTCCTATGGCAACTAAAGCACCCCGACCGGGAAAAACAAAGAAGCGTAAGCGCAAGCTGAGATTAAAATTAAAAAGCTCAAAAATATCGAAAACAGATTCATATTCTGAATCCATGGGTTGGTCTAAAGATGTAGGCCGAACACTAGGCGATGAAGCTCAAAACAAACCCAAACAAGCAGAAAAGATCAAACATCAATGTTCTATGTGCGGCTCGATAATGTCTGTCAAAAAACCAAATAAACAACGTTATACGATCACCTGCCCCCACTGCGAAAACGAAGAAAAGTTCGATTAATTACATGATTAAAATAATTTTATTGTGTATATTATTGATTGTTCCTGGTTGCACCATACCACAAGAATCCGAAGAGGATGATTTGATACTTGCAACAACAACATCAATGCGAGATTCAGGACTTCTAGGTACAATAATTCCAATATTCAATGATAGGTATAATGTTGAAGTCAAAGTAGTAGCGGTTGGGACCGGAGCAGCACTTCGTCTTGGCCAAAATGGAGACGCAGATCTATTGATTGTCCATGCCCCTGAAAAAGAGATTTCATTCATCGAAGACGGTCATGGTAAATCACGTGTGACATTTGCTTGGAATAGATTCATTCTCATAGGTCCTGTTGATATTTCAAATAATAATAATATTTCAAATGCCTTCAAGACAGCAATCGATAGTTGTTTTATTTCAAGAGGGGACGAATCAGGAACACACATCAAAGAACAAGAAATATGGCAACAAACCAACCTCGAATTAATCGAAGATGATTTGGGAATACACCCAATTAATAATAATTTTATTTCCATCGGGAATGGAATGGGGGTTGCTCTAAACATGGCTGACGAATTAAATTGCTTCACATTATCAGATGCAGGTACATATTATCATCAAAAACAAACTACTGACTTAATAGCATCGACATTCAACGATTCTCTTACTATTAATCCATATAGCATTATTCAATTATCCCAAACTAAAAAGTCAGATCTAGCTGAAAAGTTTGAAAACTTTTTACTTTCACAAGAGATACAATTATTGATATCTGAGTATACTATTGCTGAAAAATCTTTATTCTTCGCAGGTCAACCCAACCAGGTACCATCTAGTAACGCAGGATCTGCTTGATCTTCAGCAATCAAACACCCATTTTCTATTATCAAATAACGATCAGCAATTCTTTTTGCTTGGAATGGGTTATGAGTTGCCATCAACACAGACCCACCTAAATCAGTGTGATTTTTGATTAAATCTTCTAATACCGAAACATTCGGTCCATCTAAATTTGATGTAAATTCGTCAAGAACCAAAACATCAGGTTGGCTGGCTAAACCCCTAACTACAGCCAATCTTTGCCTTTCACCACCAGATAATGTATTTGGTAACCTTTCATAATATTCCTCAATACCAACTTTACCCAACCACCAAAAAGCCTCATCATCACCAATCCCAGAGTAACACAAATTATCGATTAAATCACCCTGCATCACTACAGGCTGTTGGTGAATCATCAATATTTTACCAGTTCTAGTAATTTCACCTACCGATTGCGTTTGCAAACTAGAAACCATACGTAATAGACTGGTTTTTCCAGAGCCCGAAGCGCCGAGAATAGCGACACATTCGCCGCCCTTTAGCTGCAGATTGAAATCTGTAATTATTTCCTTACCATCAAAAGAAAGACCTATATTATCACAAGATATTGAATTTGTTCTTTTGTTTGCAAACACAGGCTCCTTCGCAACAACAATTTTTCTTTTACTTTTCATCCAACCATCTTCAATTGCTAAGATAACCAACGAAGCAATCATTGCAATTCCCAGTAATACCAGACCCAAAAGAAGACCCTGTTCAAGTCGCCCCTGTTGAGTTTCAAGAACAATACTTGTAGTCAATGTTCTTGTATGACCAGCGATATTACCACCAACGATCATCACAGCACCGACTTCAGCAATGGCTCTTCCAAACGCCAGCATAACCGCACCACTAACACCCTTTCTAGCTTCCATTAAATGAGTAATAACCTCTGGGCGAGAAACCCCTATCATCTTGTATGTTTCAAGAACCTCTTTTGGTATTGCAGCCATCGAAGTCCACGAAACACCCCATACCAAAGGAAGAATCAACAAGGACTGAGCAACTATCATCCCCTGTATAGTGAATAGTAATTCTAATCCACTAAAGATTCCCTGTTTCGAAAACATCAGGTATACAGCAACACCAACAACAACAGGAGGCAAACCGTACATCGCTCTGATAACAGTTAACAAAGTTCTCTTAAATGCGAATTCATTTCTCGCACAAATGGATGCAAGAGGTAAACCGATAATCAACGCAATAATAGTGGCAGAACCAGATACCAACAGCGATGTAAAGACATCCTGCCATAGATTCATATCGATACGATAGAGATTAACATATCAATCTTATCGATGACCCACACCCTCAAACAGAGACGACCTATCGCCCAAGTGTGGCTGAAGTACCTTATTTCATTTCCTTGGAAGAGGCGCTTCTTATTACAAAAACAGTAGGACTTAATCTTGAATCAGAAGTAGTTGATTTGGATAATGCCCATGGTAGAATTCTCTTTGAAGGCCTAAGTGCAAAGGTCGACGATCCCCCTTTCGATAACTCGGCCATGGATGGGTATGCAGTATTACATTCAGATACAACATCACCCCCCACAGAATTAAACATTTCAGCTGTGGTTCAAGCAAGAGGAACCACAACCCTCCCTACCCTAGTTAGCGGAAATGCGATTCAAATAATGACAGGCGCACCCATGCCCCCTGGAGCAGATGCAATCATCCCCATCGAACACTGTGAGGTAAAATCAGATTCGATAAGAATTCAAATAGAAGGAAAAAGACATTTCATTCGCAAACAAGGTGAGAATTTACAGATAGGGAAGGAGGCATTGAGCCAAGGATCTCTACTATCTCCTTCTAGAGTGGGTCTTTGTGCAACTATGGGGCACTGGCAAATAAAGGTCCAAAAGCAACTTAAAATAGCGATTATATCTACTGGGGACGAATTAAAATCTCCGGGAGAGGAATTACTTCCTGGGGAAATATACGAATCAAATGCATTTGGGCTATCTGGTTTGGTCAAAATGATGGGGCACGAACCCATCAGATACTCCAAAGTCGAAGACAACCTTGATGGCCTAAGAAAAACCCTTGATATTGCTGCAAAAGAATGTGATTTAATCTTAACATCAGGCGGGGTTTCAATGGGAGAATGGGACTTGGTTAGGAAAATAATGGAAGAAGAGGGCCGAATGAAATTCTGGCGAGTAAAAATAAGACCAGGCTCACCTCCACTATTCGGAGAATGGAAAGATACGCCTATATTTGGCTTACCTGGAAATCCAGTTAGTAGCCATGTCGTATTCCGAATGATAGTAGCCCCTTGGCTAATTTATGCGACAGGGGCTGATGGACCAACCCCAACAATAACCAAAGCAAAACTAATTGATCAAGTAAAATCAACAAACGATTGCCTTACGCTCAGAAGAGTAACAATAACCCCTTCAGAAGAAGGATTAGAAGCAAGACAACCGCGCCATCAAGGATCGGGAAATATCGAAAGCCTTGCCAGCGCAGACGCATTGACGTTACTAAAACCAGGACAAAGCGGCAATATAGGCGAAACAATAGAAGTAATTTTACTATGAGGCTATAATATGAAAGTAGAGAAGAACACCCCCCTCCTAGAACTTCTTTCGGTGATGTTTGAGAACTCGTCACGAAGAAAAATCCGTAAAATGTTAACAGACGGAAGAATTCTCGTAGACGGAGTAGTTGTACACAAAGCCCAACTTGAAGTCGAAGCAGGACAAATAATAGAAATGGTTAGCAAATCTAGAGCATTAGAAGATAATCCACCCCCAAGAGCAAAGAAAAAATCTGCCAGAAAACTAAAAATAATTCACGAGGACGATCACCTTTTGGTTGTTAGTAAACCCGAAGGGTTACTATCTGTTGCAACAGATAGAATGGAGCCAGACACCTTACATTCTCGCTGTATTAATTATGTTAGGGAAGAGGATAGTAGTGCTTGGTGCCATATTGTTCACCGGCTTGATAGAGAGACGTCAGGTATTATGATTCTAGCCAAGGGAAAATGGCAAAAGGAAGCATTGCAAGAGCAATTTGTCAATCGTAGTATTCAGAGGACATACCACGCATTAGTCCAAGGAAAACCAGAAAAAAACCAAGGCACTTCAACGATGTATTTGCTAGAAGATCGAAACCTTAGAGTCAATAAAAGCAAAAAATCAATCAAAGCAGCTAAAGAAGCAATCACCCATTGGCGGGTTGAAGACTTCGACGATTATCATTCGTTGATCCACATTGTTATCGAAACAGGCAGGCGCCACCAAATACGAATGGCGATGCGAGAATTAGGTTGCCCTGTAGTTGGCGATGAAAAACATGGTTCTGATGAAGAACCTGGGCGGTTATTCCTTCATGCAAGCAGCTTGGAATTCATTCATCCGGAAAATGAAGATCCGGTTCGTTTTGAATCTCCAATACCATTCATCACAAAATGAAGTAGTAGACCTCAATAACGGTTGCCGTTTGGCTTGTCCATGGACTCTTCAATAGGCGATTGGATTACCGTCCATGGCGCTAGAACCCACAACCTACAGAACATCGATGTGAAGTTACCTCGGGGTAAATTTGTAGTGATTTCTGGGGTTTCTGGATCGGGAAAATCATCTTTGGCTTTCGATACACTTTATGCTGAAGGTCAAAGAAGATATGTTGAGAGCTTATCCAGTTACGCTCGTCAATTTATTGGACAGATAAAAAAAGCAGATTGTGATGGAATCGAAGGATTATCACCAGCGATTAGTATCGATCAAAAACAAGGCAGCCACAATCCCCGCTCAACCGTAGCAACAGTTACGGAAATAATGGACCATCTTCGATTATTATGGGCAAGAGTAGGCATCCCACACTGCCCAACTTGTGGTGTTGAAGTTGCACGTAGAACTGTTCAAGAAATAGTTGACGACATCATATGGTATTTCAGAGGCCATGCAATCGCTTTATGGAGCCCAGCAATAAGGGCAAAGAAAGGTACACATGCCGATTTATTCCGCTACTTAGTCGAACAGGGTTGGACAGAAGGGAAGGTAAACGGGCACGAAACATCCTTCGACGAATCACCGGTTCTTGATAAGAACATTAGGCACGATATCGATGTAAGAATAGACCGTTTTAGATGTGAGAAGAAACGCAGACAAAGACTAACCGAAGCCGTGGAATCAGCACTGAGGATTGGCGGTGGAACGTTGGCAGTAGAGAGTTTAGAAGGCCCGGAAAAAGGCGGCTCTGATTTAATGAAAACAGGAGATGAGAAAACCTGGTCGGAAGAGTTCGCATGTGCAGATCACGGCGCCTTTATGCCCGAGATGAGCCCACGGGTATTCTCGTTCAATTCACCATTAGGTGCATGCCCAGACTGCCAAGGTTTAGGCGTGCAAAGAGCATTTAGTCAGGAATTGATAATCGATGAACACAGAACGATATCAGAAGGATGCGTGATTCCTTGGCGCAGCAGTATGTCACCGCACTGGTATAGAAAACTCCTCGAACAAACCAGTCATCATTACCAAATACCAACAGATATCCCGTTCGGAGAACTCGATGCAGATGATAGAGATATCATCCTTAACGGATCAGGTTCAACAGTAATAGATTTTCAATTTGTAGCAGAAACCGGTTCAGAATATCGTTATAGTAAACCATGGGAAGGAGTCTTTTCACGTTTACATAAAACCTATAGTGAAACAACATCAGATAGAACAAGATCTCGATTGATAAACTGCATGCTTGATGAAAAGTGTAATGCTTGCGACGGTGAAAAACTCAATATAGCAGCTAGAGCGGTAACTGTGGGCGGAATAAGACTGCCAGATATTAACACAGCAAGCGTATATTTGGCGAAAACAATTATCGAAAGATGGCAGGAAGAACTCGATGACAAATCACTCTTTATCGCAAAAGATATTCTTAATGAAGTGGGCGCTAGATTACGCTTTTTAGATGATGTAGGGCTTGATTACCTCACTCTAGACCGAGGGGCGAACACCCTTTCTGGAGGGGAGAGTCAAAGGATTCGTTTGGCAACACAAATAGGTAGCAGACTCACTGGTGTAATGTACGTTCTTGACGAACCGTCAATTGGACTCCATCAACGAGATAATGATCGCCTTCTCACTACACTAAGAGAACTATCTCAACTAGGTAATACTCTGATTGTCGTAGAACATGATGAAGAAACCCTTCGCCAAGCAGATTGGATATGCGACATGGGGCCCGGTGCAGGTTTAGCAGGCGGACTAGTGGTTGCCAACGGAGTCCCAGAACTCGTAATGGATTGCCCAGAATCGATAACAGGAGCATACCTCTCAGGAAGAATGCGCATCGAAACACCCAAAAAACGCATTAAACCTAATGGAAAATGGCTTGAGATTAGTGGAGCTGCCCATAATAATCTAAAGGAGATAAATGCCAAGATTCCACTTGGATGTTTTACGACAATCACTGGGGTTTCCGGCTCTGGGAAATCATCACTTATTTCCGGAATATTAGCGCCGGCTATGCAACGAGCAATAAGCAAAGCAGAAGTAGTTCCAGGGAAGCATAAATCAATCAAAGGAATCGAATTAGTAGACAAAGTGATTGTAATCGATCAGTCACCTATCGGTAGAACACCACGCTCAAACCCAGCAACATATACCAAAGCATTCGATGACATCCGCAAATTATTTGCCCTAACTCAACTATCTAAAGAAAGAGGATATACCCCAGGTCATTTTTCATTTAACGTCAAAGGGGGTAGGTGTGAAGCTTGTTCTGGAGCAGGATCAATAAAACTGGAGATGAACTTCCTTCCAGATGTGTGGATGGTCTGCGAAATATGCCAAGGTAAGAGATATACACGTGAGACACTAGAGGTCACATGGAAAGGAAAAACCATTCACGATATTTTGAAAACCAGTGTTGCCGACGCTAGAAAATTATTTGAGAATCATAGAAAACTGAATCGTATATTATCAACCCTAGATGATGTTGGCCTCGGATATATACGACTGGGACAGCCAGCGACAACCCTCTCTGGAGGAGAAGCACAACGTGTGAAATTAGCCAGCGAATTAAGGCGCCCACCAAACGACCACACAATGTATATTCTCGATGAACCTACAACAGGATTATCATTATCAGATATTCAACAACTGATTGATGTATTGGTCCGTTTCCGGGATTTGGGACATTCGGTTCTTGTAATTGAACACCATTTAGATGTCATAAAATGTTCGGATTGGGTGATTGATCTTGGACCAGAAGGGGGAGACCGCGGCGGTCAAATAGTAGCGAGCGGCCCACCGGAAAAAGTAGCAAAAACCAAAGGAAGTTTTACTGGAAAATATCTCCAAGGCGTTCTTTGAAAAAGCAAAAATAATGCAAAGCATTCATGGACGTCATTCATCTACCCACCTCTATACGATAAGGTGATGAAATGGCAGATAATATCGTCCGCGTCGAAGTAACCCCCCGGAGAGGAGAGGGAATGCGAGACGTACGCGGCGATTCAATCCGCAGGCAACTTGTAACGGATTATTCAATCGAATTTAATGAGGTTCGCTCAATCGTTGGTTTTTTGATATCTTCAGAGGTACCGGGACAGGAAATTTCGTCGAGAGTCGATGACCTATTTGCAGACCCTATAATCGAAATTAGTAAGACAGGAGAAAGCATTCTTGCCGATCAACAATATTTCCCAGATAAACCTGAACACAGCATTACGATTGGATTCAAACCAGGAGTGACCGATAACCCCGGTAAGGCTGCTCTCGACGGCCTGCATATGGTATTCCCCGAAGCAGGGATGAACGCAGATATTTCGACATACATCACCTACGCTTTTTTTGGTGGCCCATCTGATGTAGAAGGAACATGGTTGGCCAATAAATTACATAATTCTCTAATCGAGAGGGCAATCGTTTCCAATTCCGGAAAAGACCACCCCTCAATTGATTATTCATTATTGGAAGAAGTACAATATTCCCCTCCTTCGATAATAAATCTCGAAATACCAGACGAAGAATTAATTGAATTATCAGATTCTGGATTATTAGCATTAAACCTCGAAGAGATGACCACAATCCGAGACCATTACCGCGACCCGGAAATAAGAATGGCCCGCGAAAAAGTTAGCATAAACCCAGACTCTCCAACGGATGTTGAACTGGAATGTTTAGCTCAGACTTGGAGTGAGCACTGCAAACACAAAATATTCGCAGCAAAAATCCATCATGTCGATGATGAAACAGGGGAGGATTGTATAATCGATTCACTTTTCAAAACCTACATTATGAAACCAACTCTACAAATGCAAGAAGAAGTCGATTGGCTTCTATCTGTCTTCCATGATAATTCTGGGGTAATTTCTTGGGATGACGAATGGAGTATTTGCATGAAAGCAGAAACCCACAATTCTCCATCTGCCCTAGATCCATTCGGCGGTGCGATGACTGGAATTGTCGGGGTTAATCGCGACATTTTGGGGACAGGCCTTGGCGCAAGGCCGATTGCGAATACAGATGTCTTTTGTTTTGGCCCACCTGATTGGGATGGAGACTTACCAGAGAACCTCTTTCCCCCTGCAAGGGTATTGCGAGGCGTTCACGCCGGAGTGAGAGTCGGCGGCAACGAATCAGGAATCCCGACGATCAACGGGGCGATGGTTTTTGACGATCGATATATTGGAAAACCATTGGTCTATTGCGGAACACTCGGTATTATGCCGCGCCTACTTCCAGATGGCAGAGAATCACATATCAAGACCCCAAACGCAGAAGACATAGTCTACATGGTTGGCGGTAAAGTAGGCGCAGACGGTATCCATGGAGCAACTTTCTCATCTCTAGAATTAACAGAAAACTCCCCCTCTAGCGCAGTCCAAATCGGCGATCCCATCACTCAGAAAAAGATGGTTGATATGATTCTTGAGGCAAGGGATAGTGGTTTGATTACTTGTATTACCGATAACGGAGCAGGAGGGCTATCGTCTTCTATCGGGGAGATGGCAGAATACACCGGTGGTTGTAAAATCGATCTGGCTAAAGTACCTCTCAAACAATCAGGGCTATCTGCTTGGGAGATATTGGTTTCTGAATCTCAAGAGAGGATGACAGTCGCAGTGAAACCAGAGGATTGTGCGGCATTTGAGTCACTGGCTGATCTACATGAAGTAGAAGCAACCCCTGTAGCAATTTTCACAAATACCGGTATTTTCCATGTCTGTTATGGCGAAGATACAGTAGCCTATTTGCCAATAGAATTCCTCCATTACGGAGTTCCCCAATTACAATTAGAATCACGATGGACAAAACCCGAAATAAAACAGTTTATTCCACCTCAAAATGCAAATCATTCAGAGATGCTATTGCAAATGCTCGCTAGACCAAATATCGCATCAAAGGAAACATGGGTGCGACAATACGACCACGAAGTAATAGCTCAAACAGTGATAAAACCCTTCGTTGGTGTAGAGAGAGATGGTCCTGGCGACGCCGGATTAATAGCTCCAATTCACGGAAACCCTCACGGGATTGTGGTTTCATGCGGAATCCAGCCACGCTATTCAGATATAGACGCTGGAGCCATGGCAGCAGCAGCAATCGATGAAGCGGTAAGGAATGCAGTATGTGCTGGAGTAGACGTAAATTTGATGGCAGGGCTGGATAATTTCTGCTGGCCAGATTCAATCGAATCCGAAAAGACCCCAGATGGCAAGTTCAAACTCGCGCAATTAGTTAGAGCAAACAGAGAACTCGAGCGGGTATGTCGGGCTTATCGATTACCATGTGTTTCCGGTAAAGATTCAATGAAGAACGATTATGGTAGCGGTGAGAAAAAGATATCAATACCCCCCACATTATTATTCACAGTATTTGGCGATCAACCAGATGTTAGGTATACAGCGACATCCGACCTCAAACACGTAGGCGAGCGGTTGTACATCCTCGGTGATAGCAAGGAGGAACTCGGTGCTTCAGAATTAGCATTCATGCTTAATGAAAACGGGCAATCAGAAGGCATTGGTGGCGAAGTTCCACGCCTAAACCACCCTGAGAAAAACCTCACTCGCTACCAGGCATTATCTGAAGCAATCCGTAGTGGTTTGATCAGAACCGCACACGATTGTAGCGAAGGAGGTTTGGCTGTTGCAATCGCAGAAATGTGTATCGGGGGCAGATTAGGCGCTCTAATCGATATCGATGGAATAGGATCCGGCTCGATTTATGGTAGGCTTTGGGGCGAATCATTGGGGCGGATTATCATTGGTGTATCACCACATCAGGAAGAGCAATTTTTCGATATTATGGAAGGGCACGAATTGCATTTACTAGGATTGGTTGTTGAAAATAATTTGTCGATAGTCGACGGAATCGATGATTTAATCGACGGCGAAATCGAAGAAATGGCTACGGTTTGGAAAGAAGCATTGGATATGACCGGAGGTGTATCTTGATGGTAAAAGTAGCAGTTCTATTTGGCTTTGGAATCAACTGTGACCACGAAACAGCGGCTATGTTTGATTTGGTGGGAGCAACGGCCCAAAGAATCCACACCAATAAATTGGTTAATGGCGAAATAGATCTCAGCGAATTTCAGATATTGGCAGTTCCAGGGGGCTTTTCCTTTGGTGATCACCTCGGTAGTGGTAGGCTACTCGGCAACCGCTTGAGGTTTGGCCTAAGAGACCAACTACAGGCGTTTGTAGCCGCAGGAAAGCCGATTATTGGTATCTGTAATGGTTTTCAAGTATTGGTAAAAACCGGATTATTACCAGGTCCAACAGCAGGAGACACTCAACCGGATTTCATTCAACGGGCAAGCCTCACTCTAAATGATTCGGGCCGCTACGAAGACAGATGGGTGACCTTAGAATTCGACCAAAACAGTCCCTGTATCTGGACTAAAGGAATAGAGAGAATGCAATGCCCTGTCCGGCACGGTGAAGGAAAATTCATCATGCCAGAATCTGTAGACCTGGACACACTTCAAGAAAACAACCAACTCACTGTTCGTTATGTTGATCCAACTTCAGAAACAGGAAGCGGTATTTCGGACGATGTATTGCCATTTCCAATTAGCCCTAATGGTAGCATGAGAAACATTGCAGGAATATGCGATCGAACAGGATTGGTATTCGGCTTGATGCCACACCCCGAAGCAATTTACGCGCGCTGGCTACATCCATCTCATACTCGCGGCGACGCACCTGTAGTAGAATCTGATGAGGAATCAGTTCTCGGAGACTGGGAAGGAGAAGGTCTGCAAATCTTCCGCAACGCAGTCGAATATGTGCGCAATAATCTTTGATTATTGAGCGTGATCATCTAGCACTGATAAATGAACAATTAGGTTTAGAACCGCTTCAGCAAAATCCCTTGCATAAGCGCACAAACGACGAACTATTTCCGATAGACGATATTCGAAAAGAACGGGAACAACCATTCTATTCCCGTCCCACAAACCCTCTTCATGCGACACTAGGGTCTCAATTGCAAGACGCAAATCTGCAATTGCACCGTTAATCTCAGAAGGATTTTGTGTTCTCTGATTTATCATCAATGTCTTCATTGAGTTTTGCCACACCATTAATTGTTGAAGCGGAATATCCTTTTCATCAAAATCGGGCCTAATTTTTGTTTCAGTCAATAACATTGCAAGAGCGTCTGCATGGTCGCCCATTCTCTCTAACGCCCGACCCATCCACGCAATTTCACTAGATTGTCGGCGAGAGATATGCATCTCTGAACCTATTGCTGTAGAATCTAGAACCAACCCAACCTGCCTATCAATAAGCAATCGAAGAGCATCGATTTCTCTCTCTCTATCATCGTGATCTTCAACCAATGTCATATCACCACCAATTAAGGCGGAAGTACCATCTCTAATCAAAGAGGAAACTAGGAGATACATCCGGTTCAACGTTGCATTTAATGGCATTTCAGCAGCATCTAATAAGCAGATTAATTCTGTATTATTCTCATTTTCGTCAACGATGTCAAAACCCCTCGTTCTGCGTAAAAAATCACGAACAACCCTTCTATCATCCCTAGACATCCCCTCGGGGTGTTCAATGTGAATACGACTGACACCGGTTAGATATGCAGCGATTAGGTAATCAAGTAATCCCGCAGAAGGAATCTTTTGCATATCTAACACAACCTTCTGTCGCAAACGGCGGTCTTCACCCAAAGGGCTAATTCTTAGATCCCCCGAAGGCCTCCATTCCATTTGAATAGGATCGCGCGGCTGCACCCCATGCATAATCACCCATTTTTTCGGCAGGCTAATCGTATATGTTGCGCCACCGGTAAGCTGTACTTTTCGAACATCGGTCTTCGGTTTGAAATCAACCATATTCTACGAGATATATTCATCTATATATATTATGTGGAATCTAAACAAAGAGGTAATCACACACAGACTAGAATCGGAGAGGGTTGCTGTGTGGGAACTAATTCTGATTCTTTCATTGATCATAGCCGCCTATATGGCTTGGAACATTGGCGCTAATGACGTTGCTAATGCAATGGGGACCAGCGTCGGTAGTGGCGCCTTAACACTACGAAGGGCAATTCTTGTTGCTGCAATTTTCGAATTTCTCGGAGCCGTATTATTCGGTAGCCACGTTACCGATACTATCCGTAAGGGGGTTTTGGATTTCGGTGGCGACGAATTAAGTAGAGAATTGAGTCAAAAATTGATGTATGGTTTCATGGCTGCATTATTAGCAGCTGCAATTTGGTTGACCGTCGCTACGAAAATGGGCCTACCGGTTTCAACAACACATAGTATAGTCGGTGGAGTGATAGGTGTTGGACTTTTCATCCAACCCTCCTCGGTAAATTGGGGAAAGGTTGCTGAAATCGTCATCAGTTGGGTCGTATCGCCTCTTCTCGGCGCGGTTTTAGCCTTCCTTTCGTTTTATGCCATTAAAAAGATGATAATGGAACACCACGACCCATTAGCTAGAACCCGTACCTTTGCACCAATTCTCGCATTTCCAACCTTTACAGTTTTAGGACTAGCTCTTCAATTCAAAGCCTTAAAAGGATTTTTCAAAAACCTAGACCGCCAAGGAATAATCGATTCGAGCGAGTGGTTGCCAGCGAGTGAGGATGGGCAATGGAACCCATTAGCCGACTCAGCATGGATACCTCTGAATAGTATTCTAGTTGCACTTTTAATCGGAACTATGGCAAGTTTGCTCATGAGACAGGTTCTTCGCCGTTATGAGTTTAAGGAAGAGGGATATGCTGGTGTGGAAAGGGTATTTATTTGGCTACAAGTGATTACAGCGTGCTATGTTGCTTTTGCTCATGGTGCAAACGACGTAGCGAATGCAATTGGGCCAATGGCGGCAATTTGGGACATATCCACTTCACCAACCGGAACTCTTTCGACAACTGGAGTTGAAGTGCCACTAGGATTGCTAATTCTTGGCGGTGTTGGAATTACAATCGGAGTTGCTACATGGGGATATAAGGTGATGGACACGATAGGTAAGAAGATCACTCACATTACACCTTCACGCGGATTTGCTGCTGAATTCGGTGCAGCAACAACAGTTTTGATATTTTCAATGCCGTTTTTAGCAGTTCCAATTTCAACAACTCACACCCTCGTTGGAGCAGTTGTGGGAGTTGGCCTCGCTGGAGGCGCATCCGCTGTTGATTTCAAGGTCTTCGCCAAAATCGCTGGTAGCTGGGTAGCAAGTCTACCAGTCGCAGGAGTGGGTGCAATTATTCTCTACATACTATTTTCCGGCTCACCAACTAATGTTGCAATCGTTCTACCTCTGTCCATTTTCTCAGTGATATACGTGGTTACCCGTAAGGAAGTAATACCAGTTCCAGATACAATAATCCAAACAGAAGCACCAGCAAAAGAGGGCTCCGGAGGAGTCTTCGATCTCTTCTATCAACACGCAGCAGCAGTTGAGGAAACAGTAGATCATATGCTATCTGCAGTGGTAAAAGCAGTCGAAGGAATTATTCCAGAAGATGAAATTATCGCCACCCAAGAGGCAGAATTGAGGGCGGATATTCTCAAAACAAAAGCCAGAGAAGCAATGCCGGGAATTCACCTTGCTGTGAATCGAGACACTTTCCTTCACATGATTTCACGCCAAGATCGAATTGCAGACTATGCCCAAAACGTTGCCGAACAACTATCCTTCCGACCACTCTATGATAACAAAGAAGCTCGTGTTTTGGTTATGAGACATGCAGAAAAAGTAGTTTCAACAGTCAAAGTCTACAAAGAAACAGTTGAACTGCTAAAGAATTTGACATATTCAGGATTTACAAACAAAGAGCAGAATGCATTGAAGGAGATGATTAACGAGGTCAATTTCTTAGAGCATGAGGCAGATAATGCAGAACGTGAAGCAGCGGCCTTCGTCTTTTCACACGGCGATGATAAACCTCTAGCGGCGATGCACATGTATCGTGTTTTACAGAGACTCGACGACGTAGCAAATGCAGCAGAGAAAGCAGCCAACGCCTTCTTGCCAATATTAACCAATTAGTGCAATCTTTCAAAAATACATATTCAGCATCGAATTGATGAAGTAATCTTCACTCGCGAGTAAGGGGGAAGTAGATGGCAAGGGATTCAACAATCGACAGCCTCCGGGGAATTGCACTATTGTTGATGGTAATGGTCCACGCAGCAGC
>Ga0209709_10000366_pt1 | contig 42719 bp, 30 predicted proteins | sample ArcticOcean_MG_C_2_FD_187435 | JGI IMG/M metagenome (GOLD analysis project Ga0209709, IMG submission 187435) | Marine microbial communities from western Arctic Ocean - ArcticOcean_MG_CB4_136 (SPAdes) (version 2) | ecosystem: Environmental > Aquatic > Marine > Oceanic | place: Arctic Ocean... | reverse complement strand
CTTACCCCAGTTGATCCTGTTTCAGTTGGACTCTGTTCACAAATTGATCTTGATAAAGCAGTTCAAAAAGCATTCAAAAGGATTGAAAAAAGAAAAGCTGATGAACAAGAGGGTTCTATAGATACAGGTATTAGTGAACCTGATGATTTTAAGGTAAATGAAGCCTCTAATGTGTCTACAGAGGCTGATATTGATCAAAAAGAAATCATTGTTGAAATAGAAAAAGAAGAAGATCCTAAAAAAGAATACACATCTGATAGTGTTTTCGGAAAACTTAATGAGCTTAAAGAAAGTGAATAAAGAAAAGGAATAAAAGTGGAAAAAAAATCTGATAATAAACCTATAGTTTCCGTAGTAATGGGAAGCCAATCAGATTGGAGTACCATGAGGGAGTGCAGTGAAGTACTTGATCAACTAAAAGTTCCTCATGAAGTCAAAATTGTATCAGCTCATAGAACTCCAGATAGATTATTCAATTTTTCAAAAAAAGTTAAAAAACGAGGAATAAAAGTTATTATAGCTGGCGCTGGGGGATCTGCACATTTACCAGGCATGGTGGCGTCTTTAACAACTATTCCTGTTTTAGGTGTCCCTATAGAAAGTAAATCGTTAAAAGGAGTAGATAGCCTTCTATCAATTGTACAAATGCCAGCTGGAATCCCTGTTGGAACATTAGCAATCGGTTCAGCAGGTGCTAAAAATGCAGCTTTTTTAGCAACATCAATACTCTCATTAAGCAATACAAAAGTTTCTAGAGCACTAGAAAATTGGCGCCTCAGGCAAACAAAAAATGTAGACCTAAGTCCAATTAATGACTAGACCAATAATAGGAATACTTGGCGGTGGTCAGCTTGGGATGATGCTATCCAATGCAGCAAAAAAAATTGGAATAAAAACTCATATTTTCTGTCCTGAAGAAAATTGCCCTGCAAGCAGTGTTTCAGATTTTTTTACTAAAGAGGATTATAACAATAAGGAAGCAATAGAAATATTCTCAGAGCAAGTTGACTATATAACTTACGAATTTGAAAATATACCAATCCATACTATTGATTTTATAAAAAATAAGAAAAAAATCCGACCTGGAAAAAAAAGCCTACTTTTAACGCAAGACAGGCTAACAGAAAAAAAATTCCTAAACGATCTCAATATTCCAATCGCACCCTACAAATCAATTGAAACAGCGGATGATATTAAAGATGCTCATAGAGAATTTAATGAGTGTATAATTAAAACTCGTACTCTTGGTTATGATGGCAAAGGTCAGGAATCCACTAGTAAAAAGAGAAATTACGAGAAAATTTTTAAAAGTATTAATTTAAAATCAATAATTGAAAAAAAAATACCTTTTGAATTTGAAGTTTCGGTTATAATTGCTAGAGATATTGAAAATAATTTGTGTCATTATCCAATTGGAAAAAATATTCATAAAAATCATATTTTAAAAGATACATTTTCCCCTATTCAATTAACAGAAATCCAAATAAATAAATTAATTTCCTATTCAGAAAAAATAATAACAGAATTAAATCATATAGGAGTCCTGGCAGTTGAATTCTTTGTCACAGAAGATAATATTTTAGTTAATGAGATAGCTCCTAGAGTTCATAATTCAGGACACTGGACAATAGATGCTTGTGATGTAAGTCAATTTGAACAACATATATTATGTGTCGCAGGAGAAAGGGTTAAGGATCCCATCCTGAAGAATAATGCACATATGATTAATTTAATTGGAGATGAAATAAATAACTGGGCTAGTAAAAGTAATTCAGAAAATATAAAAATTCACCTGTATAACAAAGAAGAAATTAAAGAAGGCCGAAAAATGGGTCATGTTACATATTTATTTAATAAAGATCATTTATTTGAATAAGCCTTATATTTCTAGTAATAATTATTCTTTATATTAATTTGTTTACTAGACATTATAGATATCCTTTGGTAATCAAGCCTTATAAACAAAAACAAAGGTTATAAATGGAAGTTTCAGTAAGAGATAACAATGTTGAGCAGGCTTTACGTGTTCTTAAGAAAAAAATGCAAAGAGAAGGTGTTTTCCGTGAAGTGAAATTAAGAAATTGTTATGAGAAGCCATCTGAAAAGAAAGCTAGAGAGCATTCTGAATCCATAAGAAGAGCAAGAAAATTAGCTAGAAAGAGAGCTATGCGTGAAGGTCTTATCCCTATGAAAAAGACTACTGACGAAAGAAAAACTTACTAAATTATATTATAATATATTTTAAACTATTTTCTATATACTAGCTGATATGTCTTCAGACATTTTCTTTGCATCATCCAAAAGCATCATAGTATTTTCTCTGTAAAACAGATCGTTATCAATGCCAGCATACCCTATCCCAAGACTTCTTTTTACAAATAGAACAGTTTTTGCATTTTCCACTTCTAGTATTGGCATCCCGAATATCGGGCTCTGTGGATCAGATTTTGCTGCTGGATTGGTTACATCATTTGCACCTATAACAAAAGCGACATCTGCTTGAGCAAAGTCAGAATTAATTTCACTCAATTCATAAATATCATCATAAGGCACATCAGCTTCAGCTAATAAAACATTCATATGGCCAGGCATTCTTCCCGCAACTGGATGAATTGCATATGTTACTTTAATTCCCATTTCTTTTAGCTTATCAACCATTTCCTTAAGAGAGTTTTGAGCTCTTGCAACAGCCATACCATAGCCAGGAACTATAATAACTGAGCTAGCATTTTTTAAAATGAATGCCGCATCATCTGCCGATCCAATTTTTACAGGCCGTGTTTCCTTAACTTGCGCTCCGCCGCCAACCTCGTCACCAAATCCACCCATGATAACTGAGAAAAATGATCTATTCATAGCTACACACATTATATAAGAAAGAATAGCTCCAGAAGATCCAACTAGGGCACCAGTTATAACTAGCGCTAGGTTACTAAGAGTAAACCCTATTATGGCTGCAGCAAAACCTGAATAAGAATTTAAAACAGCTATTACGACAGGCATATCCGCTCCGCCAATGGGTATGATCAACAAGAGGCCTAAAAGAAGTGACAAGAGGCTAATAGCTAGAAAAAGAAGTTGGCTAGATTCAGTGCCTGAAATAATTAAATATGAGCAAGAGACGATTAAGAAAATAATAGCAATGCTTAAAATATGACGAAATGGTAAAATAATAGGAGCACTTTTCATTAATCCTTGTAGTTTTAAGAAAGCCACTACGGATCCAGAAAAAGTAATTGCACCCACGAGTATACCTAAAATCATTTCAATCTTGCTCAACGTTTTAATAGAGCCATCAGACGAAACCAACTCGAAAGCAATTGGGGACAAGAAAGCTGCCCAAGCAACTAAAACTGCGGATAGACCACCCATTGAATTTAAAGCAGCAACCATTTGAGGCATATCTGTCATGGCAACTTTTTTAGACAAAATAGTGCCTATTAATCCGCCAATAGAAATCCCAGCCAAAATTAATATTAAATTCATAACCGAAGGATCATTCAGACTAAAGATAGTAACAATAAATGCCAGCGCCATCCCAGACATACTTAAATAGTTTCCTACCCTAGCTGTTTCTGGAGACGATAAACCACGAATACCTAAAATGAAGAATACACCAGAAACCAAATATAATGAGGCAACTAAGTCATTAGATAGTAAATTATTAATCATCTTTTTTTACCTTCTTTTTGTACATTGCTAGCATCCGCTGAGTAACCAAGAATCCTCCGAAAATATTTATTGAGGCAAAAATGAGCGCAAAAAAAGAAACAAATTTTGAAAGTGATGATATTTCATCACTTTTTGCTCCCATTGCAACAATAGCTCCAACAATAATCACAGCTGAAATTGCATTTGTTACAGACATTAATGGTGTATGAAGAGCTGGAGTTACAGACCAGACTACATAATAACCAATAAAAATTGCTAAAACAAAAATACTTCCATAAAAAACTATCGGACTAATATCCATAAACTTTCCTTTATCTACTTATTAAAACCTTCAGAAATTTTCTTATCCTTAACAACTGAAACTGCTAAAACAATCTCATCTTCCCAGTTCAACTTTTTTTCAGATTTTAGATCAACAAAAAGTGATAAGAAAGAATATAAATTTCTTGAGTATAAATTAGATGCATCAGGTGCTAACCCGCTAATCATATTAAGATCTCCAACAATTTTTACACCTTCAACCAAAACATTTTCATTGGACTTTGTAAGCTCACAATTACCGCCTCTCTCTATAGCCATATCAACTATAACAGAACCTTTTTTCATTGATAATACCATCTCTGAGGTTAACAAGATTGGTGCTGGACGTCCGGGTATAAGAGCAGTACAGATAACAATATCTTGAGATTTAAGATGCTCGGCAATTAATTCATTTTGACGTTTTTTATAGTCCTCGGACATTTCTTTAGCATAACCACCTGAATCTTCAGAATCTTCATCCTCATCAACCATAATAAATGAAGCCCCTAAGCTCTCACATTGCTCTCCAGCAGCTCTTCGAACATCAGTTGCTGAAACTACCGCACCCATTCTCTTTGCTGTTGCAATAGCCTGTAATCCAGCAACACCTACGCCCATAATAAAAATTTTAGCAGGTGCAATTGTTCCTGCTGCTGTCATCATCATTGGCATAGCCCTATTAAACATTGATGAGCTGTCTATTATTGCCTTATAGCCAGCTAAATTTGATTGTGATGATAAAACGTCCATAGATTGCGCTCTAGGGGAACGAGGAACAAGTTCCATAGAAAAAGCATTAATACTTTTCTCAGACAGCACTTTAAGGTGATCAATATTATCATATGGATTAAGGAGACCAATCAAAATAGAATTGGCTTTCATTTTGTTAATTACATTAATTTCTGGCATACGCACAGAAAATATAATGTCTGCTTCAGAAACAATCTTTTTAACGTCCTCTACCTTAGCTCCAGCAGATATATAATCATCATCAGAAAAATTACTAAATTCTCCGGCTTTCGACTCTATGGAAACTTCGAAACCATCATTAATAAGTTTTTTTGCTACATCAGGAACTAAAGCAACACGCTTCTCGTTTTCGGTAGTTTCTTTTAAAATACAAATTTTCATTTATTTCAATCTATTGTTAATGAATAAGGTAATATTTGTTACGTTAAAAAACTAATATTTTCTAGTTTTTTTTTAAGCAATTTATTTTTTTTTGAAAGATCATAAAATTTAAGTACAAAAATTAAAGATTATTAAGTAAAAATATACTAAATTTGATATTTTTCTTTCCATACATCATAAGGCATTCCATAAATGATTTCCTTGGCATCCTCTTTTGATAATACCTCTCCGATTTCAGCTGAAGACTCTGCATACCATCGTGAAAGGCAATTTCTACAAAAACCAGATGCTTCCATTACATCAATATTCTGAACATCTGTTCTTTCTTTAAAATGCTTAACCATTTTTTTAAAAACAGCTGATTCTATTTCCATTTTTTTATTTTTATCCAATTTAATCTCCTTTTTATATCTCAGATACAATCTATTAATCCTTTGAACTTATAAATTATTATTTTAAATAATATTTAATTAATTTGGAATAACATCAAATGCTAAGACTATTCTCTCTTCTTTTTTTGACTCAAACGGTACTGTGTGATGAAGTAAAGACGATGGAAAAAGACATAAACTCCCGGTAACTACATCAATACTTTCTTTTTGGTTTTTATTACTTTTTGTTCCGAACTGTCCATCATCTATACAAACAACAAGGTTACCGCTATCAATATTTATTTTTGGAGGCACATTTATATAAATACTCCCAGATAACCAACCATTGTCGTGCATATGAGAATCTAAATTTCCGCCGTTTCTCATACTAATAAGCCACCCATGAAGACTATAATTAGATGGAAATCTTATTATTACACCCTCATCACTATCATTAAAATGGCGCCGATATCTCTCTATCTCTAGATATATAATACTTCTGATTGCATTTATATTATCATCTGTCCGGTCAAATATATTACCAGTAGTCTGATATCCATTATTTACAAGGCTAGTGGACTTAGGCGAAAGCGTATCATCACTTAAAATATCTTTCGTAGTATCAATAAAAATATTTTTAAAGTCATAGTTTTTCTTTAAATCAGTCTTTAAAATATATTTTAGTGGTTCATTGCAAAATGGATTAGACTTTTTTAACCCATACCTAATTTCTGAACGACAGCTTAGAGAGCCAATAACTGAATTAATCTCGCCTTTTCTTACCGTATTATCTAATAGTTCATAAAAGGTAGATTGATTATCCTGAAGATAAGAACATTTTAAAGCAAAACTTTTACTGTGGGCAAAATCAATTAACTTAAAGTGCTCAGAGGCCTCTTTATAATTTCTAGACTCAAATAAAGATATTCCCAAACTATAACGCGCCTTTATATTTTCTGGATCTAAATCTATACTTTTTTTATAATTTTTTATAGACTCATCATGCTCACCTAGCTCTCTTAAAACCCTCCCCAGCAACATATAGTAATTAGAGTTTTTTGGTTCTAGATTTATACTCTTTATATAGCTTGCTTTGGACTCCTCAAGTCTACCAAGAGCCTTTAACGCAGAGCCTAAACTTTCGTGAGCTGAAGAGTAATCGGGTTGCAGCTCTACAGCTTTTTTATAACTCAACATAGAATCGTTAAATTTTTTAGAATGTAAATAGAGATTACCCAAGCTACAATAAAATAGATGATTGTCCGGATTAATTTTTATTGCTTTTTTATAACTTTTTTCGGCTTCATCTAATCTATCAAGTGCCAGAAAAGTATTTCCTAAATTATTTTGAGACTCACCGTCAAGTGGGTTTAGCTCTACCGCCTTCTGATGCGCCTCTAGCGCTAGAGAAAGATCACCTTTGTTTTTAAATAAAGTTCCAAGAACCATCCAGCCAAAGTAATTTTTAGGGAATTGTTGGGTGACTGATGTCGCTAGCTTTTCAGCTTCTCCATAATTTCCTTTTTGAAAATACTCAATCAGAGTATTTAATATTTGGGGAGATGGTTCTTTATCTTTGCTTACTGACATTATTCTCTCTTGTGATATTTTGAGCCATTTCTAAAAATAGCTAAATAATATATATTATTTAAATAGCTAACGATTTATATATCTTTTTTTGAAATAAATTAGAATTATTCTTAATTTGAATCAATGGTTTTGTAATTATTTTAGCAAAATATTCTTGACCTTTATCATTTGAAATTAAATCCTGTCTTATTTCTATTAAAGCATTAGGCAGCCCTTGTTTGGTTCCATGCCTATACAAAGTATCATTTTTCATTCTTCCGGAATATGGCTTATTATTACCAATAACTAATTTATTTTGATGCTTCATAAAGTAATTAAAAAAAATATTCGGCACCCGATCATCACTATCCCACAGAATACCCAGCTCAATTAAACGTTTCTTGTGTTTCCAAAGTGGCGTAAAGCTATGGAGTGAAATTATTGCCGGAAAAACTTCTCTTTTTATTGATTGCTTAATTATATCTGATATTTTTTCATGATAAATATTATAATAAGAATTTATTCTTTTCCTTTTTTCATCACAGTTAACTAAAAAAGATATATTTTTATTACCCTTAATTCTTCTCCCATCGGATATTTTCATAATTAATGTTGGGTCATCGATACCTCTGTTAGCATCAATTAATAATCTTGAAAAATCTGACATTACTAGGGGGCATTGAAGAGAATTAGAGATATAACAAGCTACCTCTTTTATTCCAATATCGTATGCAATATGAGTATCTAGTACTTCCTTGTCTAGACCAAGGTTATTATACTTACTAGGAATATGATTTGATGCATGATCACATATTATTAAAAAATTACTTTCTCTATCTTCATTTAAAGTATTTATCATATTTTATCAATTCCATGAAAATATCTATATATCAAAAGATTTTAACAAAAATATTTTGAATCTGTTAAAAGAAAGGCATGAAGAATAAAGAAATTACAAAAAGAAAAACTAAAATACTTGCCACGCTAGGGCCATCATCCAACACAATCAAAAAAATTATTGAACTATCCAATGCTGGAGCAAGTGCATTTCGCCTTAATTGCTCTCACTTAAATGAGCAAGGCCTCAAAGATTATGTAAAAAAAATAAGACGTGTAGAAGAAATACTAAATAAGCCAATAGGAATTTTAGTTGATCTCCAGGGCCCTAAAATCCGAATAGGTACAGTAAAAAATAATGAAAACTTTCTTGAGAAAGGTAATATTTTTGTTCTCGATTTAAAAAAAGAAATAGGAAATAATAAGCGTGTAACCCTACCCCACAAGAAAATTTTTTCATCAGTCAAGAAAGGTCATTTAATTTTGCTAGATGATGGAAAAATTCATCTCAAAGTAACAAGTATAAAAGTAAATCAAATTAGAACTAAGATTTTACAAGGAGGTTACTTAAAATCAAATAAAGGAGTTAATTTACCTCAAACTAACATAAAAAATTCAGCACTGTCTAATATAGATAAGAAGTTTGCTAGTCTTGCAGTTCAAGAGGGTGTTGATTGGATAGCACTTTCATTTGTTCAAAAACCTAATGATATCAAGGAGCTTAGAAAGATATGTTTAAATAAAGCATCTATAATGGCTAAAATAGAAAAACCTTCTGCTTTGAATTACATAGACGATATAACAAGACTCGCGGACGGTATAATGATCGCGAGAGGTGACTTGGGTGTAGAACTCCCAATTGAATCTGTCCCAGGATGGCAAAAAAAGATAATACGCGTGGCAAGAGCAAAAGGAAAGCCAGTAGTAGTTTCCACTCAGATGCTTGAATCTATGACTTCATCACTAACTCCAACTCGAGCAGAGGTTTCAGATGTAGCTAATGCTGTTTTTGAAGGGGCTGATGCTATAATGTTGTCTGCAGAGTCAGCCTCAGGCGATTATCCTGTTGAAACAGTTAAGATGATGAATAAAATTGCTTTAAATATTGAAAAAGATAGTAGCTATAACGATATTCTATCAAGCCAATTAGAGGAAACGCCGGATACAACACCTGATGCAATTGCGATAGCCGCTAAAACTCTTGCAGACGAATTATCTGCACCAATAATTGTTTGTTATACAGAATCTGGATCAACAGGCATTAAAGTTTCTCGAGTAAGGCCAAGTCAAATCATCTTAACAATCACCCCTGTTATTGAGACGGCTAGAAAATTATCTTTAGCCTGGGGAGTTCTTTGTTTTCTTCAAAGAGATGTAGGCGATCTTGAACATATGATTAAACTAACTAAGAAAACAGTTAAGAAAAGTGGACTAGCGCTTATCGGAGATAAAGTGGTCATAACAGCTGGCTTACCACTTAAGGTTCAGGGAACCACAAATTTAATAAGAGTTACAACAGTAAAATAAGGGAATGATTAACCTTGGCGTGCTTTAAAACGGGGGTTTGTTTTATTAATAATATACATACGACCATTTCTTTTAGCGATACGATTGTCCCTATGTCTACCTTTTAAAGATTTTAATGAATTTCTAACTTTCATAGCTCTTTCCTATTTGTGTCGAGAAACTAGATTGATAATGTGATTAAGTCAATATTAGTTGGGCATTTTAATTAAAATTTAATAGTATAAATTTATTAAGAGATGAAAATGACAAAAAAATATGATTATGCATTAGTGAGTGGTGGTTTTGACCCAGTACATGTTGGTCACTTAAGGATGTTTAAGGATGCAAAAAAATTATCAGATGAGGTAGTGCTTCTTTTAAATAATGATGATTGGCTTATAAAAAAGAAAGGTAAACCATTCATGAACGAATCTCAAAGAAAAGAAATACTAGATGAATTCAAAAGTATTTCAAAAGTCATCATTCAAACATCAAGTGATAAAAGTAGTAGTCAAGCAATTGAAGATTTCGTAATTAAAAATCCAAATAAAAATATTTGCTATTGTAACGGTGGCGATAGAAGTGGCATAGAAAATATTCTTGAAGCCGATATATGCAAAAAGCTAGGTGTTAATCTAGAATTTAGAGTTGGTGGAGAAAAGAAAATTGAAAGCAGCAGTCAGCTAACTAAAAATTACTTAGGTAATATCGAAAAAAGACCCTGGGGAAGTTATCATATTATAGCAAAAAATACTGGTTATCAAATTAAAGAGATTAAAGTTACTCAAGGCTCGAAGCTGTCTTTGCAAAAGCATAAAGATCGTTCAGAATTTTGGCAGATAGTTAAAGGCAAAGGTAAGATTACTATAAAAGAAAATGAATACTATTTAAAAGAAAAAGAACATATTTATATTCCTAAAAATACAATCCATAGAATTGAGAACATCGGGAAAGACAAGCTTATATTTATAGAAATTCAACTTGGTGAAAATTTAAAAGAAGAAGATATAATAAGAATTGAGGATGATTATGGGAGAGTTTAAAAATTCAAAATTTGAAAAAGCTCCCTATATTGAGCTAGATGACTATCGGGCTCCAAATGGAATTAGTTCCTATTTTGTTAAAATGAATGACGGTATAAGACTAAGAGTATGCCATTGGATAAACCAATCTAAAGAAACAAGAGGTACAATTTTATTACAACAGGGTCATAATGAATTTGTTGAAAAATATTATGAAACTATACAAGAATTTTTAGATAGAGGTTATTCTGTTGTTGCTTTCGACTGGCGTGGGCAAGGGATGTCTGATCATGAGCTTAACGATATCCATAAATCATACATACAGGATTTTTCTCGACACGATATAGACCTAGAATACATTTTAGAAGAAATTATAGAATATAATTTTCCAAAGCCTTTAATTGGAATAGGTCATTCCATGGGTGGTTGTTTAATGTTGTCAGCCTTTAAAAAACATCAAAAAAAATTTTCTTACGGAATCTTATCAGCTCCAATGCTAGGTTTTAAAAACGAAAAATTTTTAAAAACAGCATCATCAATAATGAATATTTTTTCAAAGGATACTGATTATCTAATAGGTTCAAGACCAAATATGGGCTTTGAAACACCTTTTAAAGAAAATGAACTTACAGGTGACCTAAAGATATATGAAAGGATACTTCGATTGGTTAGAAAAAAACCAAATATAAGATTATGGGGTGTTACAAATGCTTTTGCAAAAGCTGTTAATAAAAGATTTAAAATGATACGTAAAAATAGTTGGGCTGAAAATATAGAATTAAAAATACTAATTATCAGTAATATTAATGACCGGATTGTAGATTCAAAAAAAATAGAAAAAATGGATAAAAGATTAAAAAACAGTAAAATAATTGAATTTTCAGACACTGAACATGAAATATTTATGGAAAAAGAATCTTCGCGTAAAGTTTTATGGAAAGAAATCGATAAATTCTTAAATCAAAATTAATTTCAAATTAATTAGAAACTTGCTTAATAGAGTTACATATTCAAAATAAAACTTTAAAGTGATATAAAATAATAAACATTAGGAAGTAAGAATAATGCACTGGACTCCAAAGAAAGATATTGAAATTGTTAGACCAATGGGCCCAGCCATAGGTTATTTTAAAATGCCAGTTGAGATTGTAGAATTTTTAAACAATTCAATGAGCTCTATGATTAAGAATGGTAAGGCTCAAGATGTCTCAGATGCCTTAGTTGGAAAAGTTAAAGAGGAATTACTTTTTGATGACGCTATTCTTGAGTATATGGGCACTAACCTTTCAAAATTTTTTTCTGAATATAGTGCATTTACAGAGGATGAAGAAAATTTTGGCGAAAAACCTAAAACTTTAGCAGACTCAGTGATTATAAAAAGAGGTTGGTTTGTTAGACAGTTTGAAAATGAATATAACCCATTACATTTTCATATAGGGTCAGACTATTCATGTGTAGGATATTTATCTTTACCAAAAAAAATAGAGGAAGAGTGGAAGACAGATGATATTGATCATTACCCAGCAAACGGACATATTAATTTCACATATGGTCAATCATCCAAAGGAATTAATCAATCGATTATGGTAAGACCAAAAATAGGAGACTTCTATCTATTCCCTGCACCACTGCAACATGCCGTCTATCCATTTAAGACAAAAGGTGAGAGAAGATCATTTAGCATGAATTTATCTTTTACAAAAAAATAAAACCTACTATTAAAGAATTAAAATTTGGAAAATAAACTAAAAAGAAAAGAAAATGAAAATTCACTAATTATTAAGAATGAGTTTAATAAAATAATTAACCATTTTAATAAAAGGGAATTTAAAGAATCCTTACAATTAGCAATAAAAATAGATAAAAAATATCCTGACTCATATAAAATTAAAAATATACTAGGAGCAGCTTATACATTTATTGAGGATTTTGAAAAAGCAAAACATCAATATATTCTAGCAATCAAACTTAACCCAATTTATGCAGAAGCATATAATAACCTGGCATCAACCTTTCAGTCTCTAGGGGATTATAAAAAAGCAATAAAAAATTATTTAGAAGCCATAGAAAATAACTCAGAATTTTATGATGCGCTTAGAAATCTTGGAGAAATTTACATTTTAACCAAACAATTTAATCTAGCAGAAGAAAGCTTTGAAAAGGCAGAACAGATTAGGCCCTTAAGTGCAGAAATATATAATAAATTAGGAAATAATTTTTTTAGAATAGGAAAATACGATAAAGCAGAAAAAAATTATAAAAAATCATTTAAGGTTGAACCAAAGAATCCAGAGCCACTATATAATCTTGGTATTTTATCAGAAAAATTAAATAAACTGAAAAAATCGTCTAACTATTATATTAAAGCGATAAAATTGAAGCCAGATTTTTATCAGGCAATTAATAACTACGGAAATATACTAAACAAAATTGGTAAAACAAAAGAATCTTTATTTTATTTTAAAAAGGCTATTTTATTGAATCCAAAATTTCCTGAAGCACATAATAATTTAGGAAATTCATATAATAATCTTGGAAAATTTGAAGAGGCAGAAAAATTCTTCAATAATGCCATAGAACTTAGCCCAAAATATTTTGAAGCTTATCGAAACTTGAGTCTAGTTAAAGAATTCAAAAAAAAAGATCCATTATTTGAAATAATGATAGAGATGCTTAAAGAAAAATTAATTTCTGATGACGATAAAATACAATTAAATTTTGCACTTGGTAAGGCGTTTGAAGATATAGAAGATTATAAAAATTCATTTTTTTATCTTTTGGAAGGAAATCGATTAAGAAAAAAAGAACTAAATTATAACATAGAGGGTGATAAAAAATTATTTACAAACATAGAAAAATCATTTTTTAATAATAAAGTTAATCTAAATTTAGTAAATAAAGATTATAGTAAAATACCAATTTTTGTAATTGGGATGCCTAGATCAGGCACTTCCCTGGTCGAGCAAATACTTTCAAGCCACCCTGAGATAGAAGCTGCTGGCGAATTAGAGTTTTTAAATCTTAATATAAAAAAATTAAAATGGTCTTTAAAAGGACTAACAAGAAAAAACTTTAAACAGATAAGAGAAGGCTATTTCAATGGCGTAAACGATTTACAATTTAAAAAAAAGTTTTTTGTTGATAAAATGCCTTTAAATTTTAGATGGATAGGATTTATCAAAAAATCTATTCCCGAAGCAAAAATTATTCACCTCTCAAGAGACTCAAGAGCAGTTTGTTGGTCATTATTCAAACATTATTTTTCTTCAATTGGAAATGGTTATGCTTATGATTTAAAAGATGCAGTTGATTACTTTAATCTTTATACAAATTTGATGGACTTCTATAAAGAACAATATCCTGACTTTATTTATGAAGTGAATTATGAAAATTTAACCATAAATCAAAAAGATGAAACATCAAAAATGCTAAATTACATTGGCTTAAGATGGGATGAAAAATGCTTAAAATTTTATGAGGGCGATAGAAGCATTATGACCGCTTCTTCCGTTCAAGTTAGAAAAAAAATATATCAAGGTAGCTCAGAAAAATGGAAAAATTACTCAAGCCATCTCAACAATGTATTTAATAAACTACAAATACCCTAGTAAATAAACTTTATAGCTTATCTGCATAAAAAAGATACATTCCCTTAAAAGTTTCAGGATTATTTTCTTCAAACTCCGCCCAATTATCAAGAGAGGATAAATCTTTATCTGAGGGGTATAATTTTTTGTATTTTTCTTTTGCGGCATTATATTTATTATCAAAATTAATAAATTTTAGATTATTTGATTTAAGAAGATTTTTTATGTCCTTTAAAGTATGAAGAACTTCCTGAGGGTGGAAAAGAAGATCCTGTAATTCATATTGTGAATAAAAATCTCTAAATAGAGTTAGTTCGTGAAAATTTTCAAATCCTAGTTCATTATTTATAATAGATTCCCTAATTTGTATTATTTCATTTTTTGATCCAGTTATACCTAAATTTCTAATAAAATCTCTAGCCATAGTAATTTTTTTTCTAGCAATTTTACTATACAGGCCCAAGTTTATGATACCGTCAATTTTCAAAACATTTACTAGTGAGTTAAGTCCCTCGGAAGGATTATCCATATGATGCAAAACACCATTACTTGTAATAAAATCAAATTTTTTCTCTAAAGAATGGACATTTAATATATCTAAATGAAGAAGCTCAACATTTGTTATTTTATATTCCTTAATTTTTTTATTCGTATAAGAGAGGCTTGATCTACTTATATCAATTGCGGTAATTTTTGAATATTTGTAAAAATTTGCTAAAAATAACAATTCTTTTCCTGTTCCGCACCCTGCAACTAAAATATCCATTTCTACTGATTGATCAATTTTTCTATTTAAATTTTTATCAGAATAATAATATCTAATATTATTATTATTTAATATATTAATACCACCCTTCCATCTAGGATAAGGATAATTTTCATATAACTTTTGAACTCCTAGTGAAATTTTATTATCTATTTTTAAAGGACTAATAATTAAATCTCGGTTTTCAGATATTTCAAGCGGTTCAGTAATTTGGGTCCTAATAATTTCTTGAATAAAGTTAGAATATTTTTTCTTATTTTTACTAAGAAATTTTAAAATATATTTATTACTACTTAAAGAATAATAACACCCATATATTGCTAGAATAGATTCATCTGGTATTTGATTTTTATTAATTAATGATAAAATTTCTTGTTCTATTTTATTTAATTCTTCCAGCTCTTCGTCAGTAACTTTCCATATATAGCCATTATATTCATTTTGAATACTTAGTGATGCAATAAACTCAATATAATTATCAATATTTTTTACTTTATTATTAGTAATTTCATGAAGAAAAAACTTTCTAGAATTTAAGTAAATATTTTCAAGGTATTTAGATACAACAAGGTTGTATTTTAAATATTTTATTAAAAGTTCAGAAGTCAAGCATTTCAAAAATGCTTTATCATTAAAAATAGAAAAATCTTCATTAATAGAGTTCGAGATAAAGCTCTCAGTCCATATTGGATTTTTTACTTTAGAGTGATTAACTCTAGAGTTTTTAAAAATAAATTTTGTAAATCCTTTTCTTAACGTTTGAATATCATTTTTTTCATCCAAAAGAATATTTAAAGCTTTTAATACACCCAAATCATCATCAAGAAATTCGTCATCATCAATCTGTCTTAATGCATCACAAAAAAGATTTTTTGAAATTAAAAAACTTTCATCACGGCGATTTAATAAAATAACTTCGACTGCAAACTTTATGCAAGATAGAAAGGAATTATTATTATAAGATATTTTTGATAATTCTGTTTGGATTTCACCTGTATTATCATAATCAATATGATTTTTAAGAGTATTTATTGCCATTAAAGGTTTTTTTAAACTCAAATATAGTGATGAGAGATTTAATAATACTTTTAGGTTAAAATCGATATCTAATGATTTCTTTAAGAGCTCAATAGCTTCATCAACCCTTTCGAGTCTATTGTTTATTATTGCTAAATTTATATAAAGCTTTGAATTATTTGAATTCAACTTAAGTGCTTTAATAAAGTAAATAAAAGCAGCTTTATTATCATTAAAATAAAGCTTAATTAATCCAAGATTAAAAAAAGTAACGAAACAAGAAGAATCTATAAGCAATACATCGAGATAAATTTTTTCAGCTTTTGAAAAATCTTTTTTTTGAAATGCCATATATGCAGAATCCTTTATTTCTATAATATTTTTAGGATTCATTGTTTTCATTTAATATCTCCAGAAATTTTCATATTACCTTATAGTTTTCAGCTTATAGTTAAAATCTTAATATTTTGGCTTAATATCAAAAGCAAGAGTCACTCTATTTTCTTCAGAATTAAAAGGAAGGGTATGGTGAAAAATTGAAGAAGGAAATAAAACAATATCATTTTTGTTGATATCAATCTCCTTAGATGGAAAAGTTTTTTCATTTTTTGGATAATCTGCTCCATGAAGACTAAAGACAATATTACCTTCACTTGGGTCTTCTTTTTTTGGAATATTTAGATATAAACTTCCGCTTAGCCATCCTAGTTTGTGCATATGTGATTTTAAATTTCCACCTTTTTTAATATCTATTATCCAGCCTTGAATATTAAAATTACTTGGCCATTTTTTTATAAAACCATTGTCAGAATCTTTAAAATTTTCTCTATAATCATCAATGCGGGAAAGGATTATATCCTTCATTTTTTGAATATAAGGTTCATTTGAAGAAAAAATATTTCCGGATGATTGATTTCCATTATAAAGTAGTTCTTGCGGCATAAAATCTAAGCTTCTGCTGTAAGAATTTATATCCTTAATTAAATCAATATCAAATCCTTCCTCAGCTGTTAGTTTTGAGTGATATATATATTCAAAAGGAGACTGACAAAATAAATTATTATCAGGTAAATCATATCGAATAGAAGCATGAGTTTGAATACTTGCTAGAAGAGGGTTTATTTCCTCTTGATAAATTATGTTCTTTTGTTCACGATCAAATATATCTCGATTTTTTGATAAATAAAAACATTCTATTATGTGAGCCTTGCTCAAACGGACATCGCTTAATTTATAATACTCAATAGCTTTATCATATTCTAACATTAATCTATTTATTTCACCCAAATAATAACAAACAGAACTTTCTTTAGGTTTTATTTCCAATGCTTTTTCAAAATATAATTTTGCATCTACCATTTTATCATTTGAGAAATAAATTGAACCTAATCCATTGCAAGAACTGAATGAATTAGGGTTTATTTTTAAAGCCCTTTTATAGACTTCCTTAGCTTTCTTATGTTTACCTTGAGCACGATATATATCTCCAAGATTGTTTAAAAAAGATATAATATTGGGATTATCGACTAAAAGATTTTCATATAATTCAATCGCCTCATTATATTTTTCTAAATTAAATAAGGCTAATCCTAATAAATTAAAGCCACCTGGATTTGAAGGGTATTGTTTAATAAAATTTTTCGAACTAGAGACGAGCTCATTAAAGTGTTTGCTATGATACAAGCCTTTAAGGTCTTCGTGTCTTTTTTCTTCTAATTTTTTTTGATCTTTAATATTCATTTTCTTCCGGTGGAGCTAAATCAAAAGCAAAAGTAATCCTTTTTTTTGAGGCTTTAAAAGGAACAGTAGAATGAAATAAAGAAGATGGAAACATTATTAGGTCACCTGTTTCTAAATTTATTGTTTTAGATTTTGCTTTATTATTATTTATTTTCGGATACCTAGGGCCTTCAAGTGAGAATTTTATAGCCCCTTCATCATAATCAATATCTGATGGAATTTGTAGATATAATGATCCGCTAACCCAACCTTTCTCATGGTTGTGGCTCGATATGGATCCATTATCACTCATATGAATTGTCCAACCATTCAATCTTATATTTTTTGGCCAATGATTAATTAAATTACAATTTTTATTTGAAAAATGATTCTTATAGCCAATCAATAAAGAGCCAACATATTTAGCTAACCTTTTACCTAATAAGCCATCAGAAAAAAAATTACCTGAAGTTTGCATTCCATTTTTAAGGAGATCTTGACTTCTAGACTCAGTATCTAATGTATTAGTTGATAGTTTTAAATCTTTAAAAAGGTCAGTGATATTACTATCGAAAAAATTTATTTTATTTTTATAAATAAAATCTAAAGGATTCGGACAAAATGGATAAATATCTGGAACATCAAACTTTTCAGATGCATATGCGGATATTGCAGCAACCTTAATATTTTGATAATCACTATTAATTAGATAGTTATTTTTTTCATTGATATTTTCTTCGAGTAATTCCCAAAACTTATTATAATTTTTTTGCGCTAATAAACATCTTAAAATTTCAGCAGTATTAGTTTTTGGTGATTCTACATAGAAACTTATTGCCTCCTTATAATTACCCTTAATATATAAATAGTCAGCTAAATTATTATGCAGATTTTCTAAATTTGGATCAAGACTCAAAGCAATTTTTAAATTTTTAATAGCTTCATCAATAGACCCATCTTTATATAATAAATTCCCTAAATTATTATAAGAAGGTGCCTCATTGGGATAGTCATTAATTAATTTCCTTAATAATTTAAATGATTCACTTCTTTTTTCAGTAGTTTCATAAAAAATGGATAAAGCTAAAGATACGTCATAATCATTAATATATATTTTTAAAAAATCTTTTAAGGTTTTTATACCTTTTTTATATTCTCCAGCTATAAAAAATTTATTAGCTTCAAATAAAGTTTTTTCTTTTAATTCCATAAAAGTATCTCTGTAATTATTCTAATATTCCAAACTTAAAATTTAAATTTAAAGGTCATTAATTTATTAATAATAAATAGTAAATTATCATAAATTTTGTTACTAATACACCCTAAGATTAGGGCGCGTAGCTCAGTTGGGAGAGCACTACGGTGACATCGTAGGGGTCGCTGGTTCGAGCCCAGCCGCGCCCACCATAGTTTTTATTTGAGTATATTATCATTAGGAACAAAATTAAAAGGCATGCAAACTCTTTTACCAGGCTTATTGTGGGATTTTGTTAAATGATATAAATGTGCTGGAAACAAAATAATATCTCCTCTTTCGGGAACAAAAACCTTACTATCAGTATCTACCAAAACAGGAAATTGGTTTCCTAATTTATTGAAATGAATTGATCCCTCCTCATGATTCAAGCCATTAGGTATATCCAGATAAAGGACTCCACTTATCCAGGCTTCACAATGATTATGAGAATGGTGAAAGGTATTTTTATCTGCTGTCATTGACCATGCGCTTATAGTAAAATCTTGAGATAAGTCTTTTAAAAATAAACACGGCTTTTCATCAGAAATGTCTTTTATATAATTTTTAAAAATTAACTGAATGTCTTGAAAAACTCTAGGAAAAGAATTTTCTTGAACGTCAAATAAATTTTTTACTGTTCTTTCGCCACCAAAATCAGTCTTAAAGGGAGCATTTTTGATTTTTTCTGTGTTTTCAATGTATTCGATAACAGATGACATCACTTTATCAGAATCTGAATTAAAATCTTTTATATTGTATTTCTTTATTAATTTAAAAGGCTCTGGACAAAAATCTGAAATTTCTATGCTTTCATATTGACTACTCAAATATAAATTTAAAGAGGCGATTTCTCTGTCATGAGGATGGCTTAGATTTAAAAATTCAATTTCATTTTTACATAATTCCTCTTTTTTTAAGTAAATATTTAGTGCCAAAGAATGTTTTTGTATTGAAAAATTATTTGGATAAAGTGATAAAGCCTCTTTAGTATAATTTAGATATTCATCATAAGATAATTCATCATTTTCTTTTCTAAAGGACTCAAGAATATTATGATATGAAGACATTTTAATTTCAGGATGAGAATTAATACCGGGATCTTCTAGAATTTTTTTATACACAACTATTGCTTCCTTGTATTTTTTCATAGAATTGAATGCAAACCCTATTTGCTCGTATAAATTTAGATAAGGCTGATTTTCTTTAATAAATTCGCTTATTAAAGCGATAGCATCAGCTCCCTTACCAATTGTAGAATAGCTCTGAGCAAGATTATATGTATAAGAAACATTATTAGGTTCTAGACTCCGTAAAATTAAAAAATTTTCAATTGCTTCATTATAAGCCCGTGTTTTTAATTGCATTAACGCCAATTTATATAAGATTTCTTTATTTCCATTATCTAACTCTAAAGCTGTTAGTAGGTATGGTATTGATTTTTTTGCTAAAGTGGGATGCCTCGAGGATTCATCTATTAAAATATCAGTAAGAAAATTATAAGAAGGTAAAAAACTTTTTTCTTTATTAATACTTTTAATGAGGAATTTCACCGCTAGCTCATTGTTGCTTAAATTCTTATGACATATGCCTAGTTGAAAAAAATAGCCAAAATTATCTGAATAATTTTTTAATATATTCTCAAGTAAGGGAATCATTGATAAATAGTCTTTCTTTAAAGCTAGGCTTTCTAGCTTACTATCGAAAGATTGTAGTTCTGATTGATCTTTATTGTGCATCAAATAAAGGTTTTATATTTAACAAATAATAATTAACATTACTTTCTTTAGTTATAACTCTAGGGCATAAAAATGAAGGGAAAATAAGAAAATCATCATTTTTAACTTTAAATTTTTTAATTTTATACTTTTTATTTTTTACGCTTAGGCCAGGAACTTGGTAGTCAAAAGTAAAGTCGTATTTTATCTTACTTGAATTTAAGTCAAACATTATAACGCTAGCCCATGAACCATAATCAATTCTATCATGAAAATCTTCATTAGTATTCCTCTTTTCTATTGTGATACTTGACTTAGTTGGCCATTCAGAAAACCAAATATTCTTATTATTTTTTTCATTAATTTGAGAATTATAATAACTAATTAATAAATTTTGGAAAAATTTTTCAAATATATTTTGTTTTTTCTTTAAATCTACAGAATTATAGACTTCGAACAATTCCTTACTTTCCGACTGATTAAACGACGAAACAATACTATTATTACCCTCTTCGTCAGTTATAACCGTATTTTTTTTATTCCGATTGATAATTAACTCATAATTTTTATCATAAAAAATATCCGCGATACTAAATAATTTATTTTCATCATTATAATTAAGAATTGAATCCTTAAAAATATAATTTAACGACTTTGGGCAAAAATTGTAATGATTTAAAACCCCTAATTGTTCTGATACAAAATCAGTAAGTATAGCTGCTCTAGAAGATTTAATTTTTACTCTTATAAAAAAATCTATAAATTTTTTAATTTCTTTTTTATCCTCTTTTTCATACATGCATTCTAATAAAACTGGTGCTGTTTCATTGGTAACGACATTTTCTAAAAATTGAATAGCATTATCCCACTCACACTTGCTTTTATAATATAAACCTCCCATTTGTCTTACTTGAACATTTGTTGGATCTATTTTTAAAATATCCATTAGTAATGACTTAATTTCTTTATCATTTGATAGCTCATACTCTGAGCCATATGATAGATTTGGAAGAGTTTCAGAGACACCTTTATTAGACAAAATCAAAATCTTTAATAGCCCTAACATTCCTTCAGTCCTATTATTGTCAATTTCAATAGATTTTAAATAACATTCTTTAGAAGATTCTAATAATTCTATTGATATACTTTCCTGATTACTTAAGAAGTGTGCGTAATTACTCCACCCTTCATAAAATTTTGGGTGCATTTTTACTAAAACTTCTGATGTTTTAATTGATTTTTTAAATTTTTTTTGATGAAAGTAAGCGAGGCTTAATGCATTTAGTAATTGTTTATCATTTTCTTTATCCTTAAGAAGCTTAACTAAAACAGCTTCCGCTGAATCATATTTTTTTTCTTCAAAAAATTTTTTAATAGATTCTTGTTTTTCATCATTTGGCATATTTAAATATATAAATAAGTATATCAGAAAATACAATCATCATTTTCCGATATTTTTTCCTTTAAATCCAACATTAATTAACTTAAGGCGAGCTTTAAAATTAAAAAATTAGATTGAAACCTTGAATCATTTTATATAGATACTACATAACACAGTATAAGAACGTAAATAATTATAAATTTAGGAGGAAACTATGATAATTGATAATATTGGACAAACCACACTTGTAAACGGAATTGTTAGAATTCAAGCCATGAAAGTACAGCCAGGCGGTGAACAAGTTCCTTCAGGAGAAATTGAAATACCTGCAGCTATAGCAGGTCCAATTTTGGATGCTATAGTAGGAAGTGTTAAAGAGCTAGAAAATCAAATTAAAGAAAATATTGATAATGCTGGAACTTCAGACGCTAACACTGATAAAAAAAAAACTAAAGGTAAATAAATAAGTTTTGCAATAGTTTAATAGCTTAAACTCACGGCCATTTAGGAAATAATATGAGAGTACTGATATATATATTTGTTTTTTGTACTCTTATTTTTCCTTTAAAAGTAATACATGCACAATTAATTGACTTTACTGAATATGGTCTTGAAGGTGCAATTATATCAAATGATGATTATGTTGATCTAATTCGTTCATCTGTAATTGATCAGCCAGACTTTAGGTCTTTGGTTGCTAGAAAAGCACTTTATCATTTTGAATACAAAGCAGAAAGGTCAGAGAGATTTCCATCTATAACATCGTCAATAAGAAATGACCGTATCTTAGATCGAAAAATTAATGACAAAACATCAATTCGAAAAAGACAGGATGACTCTACTGACTTTATAGTAGAGCTTAATCAGCCAGTTTATACAGGAGGGACTATAAACAAGAGAATTGATAATGCGATGAAACAAAAAAGCATAGGCAATCTTCAACTAAAAAAACAGGCCTCCGACTTAGTTATTAAGGCGAACGAGATTTTTTTAGATCTAGTTAGGTTTTCAATATATTTAAATAATTTAAATCAAGGGATATCTGAGATTAAATTGATTTCAGAAAGTATTGAATTGCGCATCAAGTCTGGTTTGGCAAGTCCTGCTGAAAAAGCGTTAGTTCAAATAAGATTAAATCAATTGCTTATGTCCAGGGCAGACGTAAGAGCTCAACTCTCAAGATCCAAAGAAACCTTTAAAAGGTTTTTTAATAAACCTTTTGATTCCTTTTCAATTCCTCAATTATTGTTAGATAACTTTTCTATAAATGATAACAAGATTACTGCAACGAGTAACTCAATAAATAAATCTTATGATTATTTAATGTCAGAGATTGCTCATGAACAAGAAAAAAATAATTTATCAATTGCAAGAGGTGAGTATCGTCCTAAATTTGGTTTCAATTTAAGATATACTCAATACGACTTTGATGATGATTTTGAAGAAAACGATATTAGGGGTGGCTTTACGTTTTCAATGCCAATCTTTGATTTTGGAAGGGGTAAAAATAAAATACTTTCATTAAAATCTAAGGTTAATGAATATCAATGGTCGATAGAAACTGAAAAAAGAAATTATTTAATAACAAGATCAGAAATTGAAAATAGAATAATTTCAGTATTAACTTCAATTAAAGAAATTAAAAGTACAATAAATAACACAAGACAACAAAAGAAAATTTTGTTAGAAAGAAGCAAATTAAGCGAATATAATGGTGTTAATCTCTCGGATGTTATATCTCAAGATATCCTAAATACACAAACCCTTTTAGATACCGAACTAAGATTATACATTGATGACCTCAGATTGAGTCAAATTAAAACAGAATTACTAAGTAGATTTAGGTTGAAATTATAAAATGAAATATGAAACAAGAAAATCTCATTGGTTTTGGGGAACTATTTATAAATATAGAGGTATCTACTATCAAATACTTCTTGCTTCTTTATTTATCAATATCTTTGCCCTAGCAAGTGCTTTTTATATTATGACTGTCTACGACAAAGTTGTTCCAAATAATGCTATAAGCTCACTTATAGCTCTTACAGCAGGTATTCTAATTGTTGTGGCTTTTGATTTTATGACCAAAATGGTTAGAGGGTACTTTATGGATGTTGGCAGCAGTCTTTTAGATGATGAGCTAGCTGATGGTCTATTCAAAAAATTTGTATCCCATGATGCAGTAAAATTAGGAAAATCACCAAGCCATCTAGCAAGTTCTGTTAAGGAATTCGATGGTGTTCGTGATTTTTTTGGGTCCGCAACAATGGTTACTCTTGTAGATTTCCCTTTCATGGTAATTTTTGTTGGAGTTTTATGGTTGATAGGTGGAAAAGTTGCTCTTGTTCCTACACTAATAATACCCGTAGTTTTAATCGTATCGGCCATTATTCACCCCCTACTGAAAAATTATGCTGAGAAAAACTTAAACTATACTCAAGGCAAGCTTAGTGTTTTACTTGAATTACTCGGAAATATAGAAACCGTAAAAACAGTTGCTGGAGGAAACTTTCTTCAGAAAAAGTGGAAGACAAGCGTTGAAGAACAAAACAAAACAACAATTATATCAAAAACAATTGGTAATATAGGAACCACATTTACAGGAACTGCTGTTCAACTAAGTCAAACCTTAATGATATTCTATGGTGTATTTTTAATAGCCGATGCAAAGCTAAGTATGGGAGCATTGATTGCTTGTGTTATATTATCAGGCAGAGCTCTGGCACCCTTAGGTCAAATAAGCAGTCTTCTTACTCGTTTCAATACGGCCATTGCGGGATATAAGAAAATTGATGCACTAATGTCAGAAGAAGCTAAAGATGAAAAGTTCTTGAGTTATAAGCACCAAGGAGTAATTGATAGTGGTGGAATAGAAATAAAAAATCTTAATTATGAAATTGATAAGAATATTATCCTCGATAAAATTAATATTAATATAAAGCCTGGAGAAAAAGTAGCCTTCGTCGGCTCTTTGGGATGTGGAAAATCATCGCTTTTAAAGTGCATTGTTGGATTTAATACTGTAGAAAATAATTCAATTTTAATTGATGGATACGATATCAATTCGATTAGTCCTGATATCTTGAGAAAAAATATTGGATATAGTCCACAAGCCATTCAATTATTCGCAGGAACAATTTATGATAATGTTGGAATGGGTAAAGATAATTTTAAAGATGAAGAAATTGAAAGAGCTTGTGAAATAGTTGGAATAAAAAACTTTATTGGAAAACTTCCCGGAGGTTATAATTATGTGCTTGATGAAAGAGGAAGGAATTTGTCTGGAGGTCAAAAGAAAAGTTTTGTGCTAGCTAGAGCTCTTATAAAAGAGCCTAAAATTTTAGTTTTGGATGAACCTACAAGCTCAATGGATTCAGCTACAATAAATAATTTTATCAATAATCTTATGAAAGTTTATCAAGATTATACCGTTATAATTGCTACACATAGTGCGCAAGATCTATCACTTGTCGATAGAGTTATAGTATTAAATAATGGTCAAGTTGCTGAAGATTGTTCTAAACAAGAATTTATAGAGAGAAACTCACAAGCAAGTAAGTAAAATGAAAAAAATATACAATAAAATAAAAATTCAACTTTCCAAACTATTAAATATAGATTCTTATAAAAATATAAAGAATAAAAAATTCTTTGAAACAATTATAATATTTATGTTTGATTTTTTTAAATCTCTTAATATCTTTGGTGATAAAATTTCGGAGAAAATACTTACTCCTGCTACACAAGAGAAACTTGAAGACTTAGGTCATTTTCAACTTTATAAAAAAACTTCAATTCTTTTTCGTATTATAATGGCATCATTTTTATCAATTCTATTATGGAGTATTATTGCTAAAACAGATCAGGTTGTAAGAGCAAATGGTCTAGTTATACCAGCAACAAAAGTTCAAACTGTTCAAACGGTATATGGCGGAGTATTGGATAAAATAAATATTGGTCTTAGTGATGAAGTTAAGGAAGGTGATATATTATTTGAGATCGATAAGACCCAAAATTTAGTTAATTATGAATCATATAAAGCAGAAGTAGAAGCAAGAGAGAAAAAAGTTAAGATATTCGAAGATCTTTTCGCATCTGGATCAGAGGCTGAAATGATGCTCATAAATGAGAGATTGCTACTTTCAGAAGCACAACGAAACTTAATAGAATTCGAAAAGCGTTATCAAAATAGCTTATTAAAGTCTCAGGTTAATGGAACAATCAGCAAAGTTTATGTTTCAACAAAAGGCCAAGTTATAAACCCAGGAGATCCTTTGGCAGAAATTGTTCCTTTTGGAGAAGAATTAATATTAGAGGTTAGAGTTCCTGCAAAAGATATTGCTAAGATAAGAACTGGAATGAAGGCCAAAATAGCATTTACAGCCTACGATAGTTCAATTTTTGGTATGTTTGAAGGTGAAGTTGATAAAGTTGCAGCAGGAAGTACTCTCGATGAACAATCTCAGTCAGTATTTTATATAGCTAGGGTAAAAGTAACAGATCAAAATGTTATAAAAAGTAAAGATGTAATCATTCAATCTGGAATGGAAGGAATGGTGTCAATTATTGGAAAAAAACAATCAGTAATTTCGTACTTCCTAAATCCAATAAAAAAGCTGAGTCAGAAAGCTTTTGGTGAATAAGTATTTAATTAATTATTTTTTCTTTACGAAGAATTTCAAACAAAGGCATTAACTCATCTTGATAATTCTTCCATCTGTTGATTGATTTTGAATAAAAATCTTCCTTTACTTGAACACTGCTAGCAGTTCTAACAAATCTTTGATTATCATAAAATTTTAAGCACTTTTCATTATAATCCAACCCACAATACTCTAATAATTCCTTAACTTTAACCTCTTGACTCATAATAAGCTCTTCATAAGAAAAATCTAAAAAAGAGCTATTACCTAAAGACGCCCTGAAACTCTTCATTAATTGATAATAATGAATATAAGAATGCGCTATATCAGTTAAATCATAATAACTGTTAAAATTAGAAATAAAGTTCTTACTGTATATTGATAAGCAAGTATCCATTGGATTCCTTGTGCAATGAATAATTTTAGCTTCTGGGATAGCTCTTTTTATAATTTCCAACCAAAAATAATTACCGGGCATTTTATCAACAATATAGGGTAGATTAGCATTATTAATATCTCTAATTGACTTGAAATATCTGGTAGAAATTAAATCAAGTAATTCATTATTTAATAACTTTTTACTAAAGATATTATAATCGGAAATTATATCTGACATAAAAGTAAGCTCGCCTGCACCAAAAACGCTATCATGTGAATCAAGAATTTGTTCAGTTAACGTTGTTCCAGACCTTGGCATTCCAACAATAAAGATTGGTATGGGATTATATCCTAACTTTGAAGGATGGTAATTTAAATTAAATTTAAATTCTTTTATTATAGAATGTTGAGCTTTCGATTTAGTGATTGATTTTTCAAGTGAAGAATTAAATAAATCATTACCAGCCTTCAAATGCTTGAAGGCATCTTTATAATCACCAGCCTTATCAAGAATAGAAAACATACCAAATTCACATTTAGCTTTAATGGAATCACTTATATTATCGTCATTTAATAAACTATTAATCCAATTAAAGAATACATCACCTGGAACACAATCAATTTTAGAAGAAAAATCGAGAAACTTAACAAAGGATGGATCCTCAGCTATAATTTTATTTATAAGAACTTTCGTAAGCGTTTTTTCACCGCGCATTAATAAGATGTTACAATAATTATAAGCGTATAAAGGATTTATATTATCTAAATTATAGGCTTTTTTAAAATAATCCTCAGCAACTTCAAACTTAAGCATTTCAACGTAAGTAAGACCAAAATTAAACAAAATATAATGATAATTGTTAATTAAAAGTTCTGCTTTTTTTAGGAAAACAATACTCTCATTGTATGAATTAATATTTCGATAACATATACTTATATTAATATAAATATTTATTAATTTATTATTAGAAATATTCTTTAATTCGATAGTATTTACAAAACTTAGATAACAATCTAAAGCTTTGCTGAAATTATTTAATAAAAAATAGGATGTAGCAGTGTTAAAATAAGAATCAATATGATTGGGTTTTAATTGAAATACTTTATCAAAAAAAGAGAGGGCTAGTTCTGGTTTGTTAAGTAAAAGGTTAGCTTTGCCAAGCCCTTCAATAGCAAATATATAATTAGAATCAGATTTTAATAAAGTATTATAAATTTCAATAGACTCATCAAGTAAATTAACATTTAAATAACATTCAGCAAGATTAACTAATAATTCCTTTCGAACTTTAAATTGAGATAATTTTATAGCTCTATTAAATGTTAGAATAGCATTATCAAAAAGATCTGTATCTTTTTCAATCAATCCTTTGAAGTATAAAATATCTGAATCAGATGGAAAACTAACTTCTGCATCAGAAATAATTTTACTTGCTAAATCATATTTTTTTAAAAAATATAAATCTTGAATCTGATTTTTAACTTTAAGACACTCATCTATCATGAAAAAAATCCTTATATGCGGACCATTTACCAGAATTAGAATAAATCTTATTTCTAACCTGTAGAGAACTAGCAGTGAAAACAGCTCTATTATTTAAATGAGGATTAAAACAACTAGATTCATGAGATAAATTACAATAATCTAGAATATCACCTATTGATGATTTAGGATTATTGACAAGAATATCATAATCACAATCAAATATTTGATCTGGAAAAGTCATGTGCCAAAATTTCATCAAATCATCATACAATAAGTAATAGGATAGCAAATCATTCCAATTATAACTCCAAGAAAGATTAGCCAAAAAAAGTTTTGAATAAATTGAAAAACATACATCCATTTTATTTCTTTTAACATGTATTATTTTAGCATCTGGGAATAGCTGCTTTATAAATCCGATGTAAAGAAAATTGTGTGGTAATTTATCCGTAATAAATTTAGCATCATTTTTAGAATGAAAAGAAATATCTTCTAAATACTTATTTCTAAAATCATTTATTTTTTTAATATTGAAATTAATAAAATTATTAGGATAAAAATTTTCTTCGGCAATATTTTGCAAAGTACCTCTTTCTCCGGCACCAAAAACTAAAGAATGTGATGAAATTACTTGTTCAACTAAAGATGTGCCAGAGCGAGGTAATCCTAGAATAAAAATTGGATTAAAATTTGTATGGTTAGAATTTATATTTAATTTAAATTTAGAATTATATTCTTCTTTAATATTATTAAAAAAAAAGGATTCTTTATTTAAAGCAAAGGTTTGATTTTTTTTAGATAAATTTTCTAACTCTAAGGAATTAGAAATATTTAAAAAATTAATCGCTAATTTAGTATTCTTAATTTTATCATAATGATACCAAAGAACTTGTGAAATATAAATTTTATCCGAGCTTAAAGTATGAGATGAATTTAAAGAAGACTCTAAAAATGTTATAATTTTATTAGTGAAAGAAAAATTCAATGTAGATAATAAATAATATGAATTAAAGGCATGGGAATTAATTTCTATAGATTTTAATAAAGCATTGATAGCCTCATTAATTTTACCTAATGAAGAGAGAGTATTTGCTAAATGTATATAAGCTGTAAAATTATTAGAGTCTAATTCAATAGCCTTTTCTGAATATAAGAGAGCATTATTAATGTTTCCATTTAAGTAGTAAATATAAGATAAATGAGAATATGAAGAAGAGTTCAAAGGATTATTTTTAATAGATTTTTTAAATAAAGCTTCAGCTTTTATAATATTATTAGTATTAAAAGAATCTTTAAGGTAACAGGACCCAAGATGATTTAAATAAACAGAATTGTTTTTATCTAAATCTAAAGCAGTTTTTCCAAACTGTATGGATTTTTTAAAGTTAAGAAGTTGGCTATAACAAGATGAAATATAATAATAATTTTCTGCATAATTAGGGTTAATAGAAATAGATTTATTTAAGTTTGCTATGGCTGAGTTGAAGTCTTTTAAACAAATATAACAAACACCAATATTTGCATAACACATAAATTCGTTATTTTTTAGATCTAAAGATTTAAGATAGTAACTTAATGCCTGGTGATAATAATCATCTATATCAAGTTTGATTGATTTTTTAACTAAAACATTAGCTAAATTAAAATAAAATGTAAAATTACTAGGGTCAATTTCAATTGATTTCTTATAATAAGTAATCGAAAGTTCAAAATTATTATCTATTTCTTCACATTTTCCTTTTCCAGCGTAGGCTAATGAAGAATTAGGTTCTTTATGTAATATAACATCAAATGTTTTACGAGCACTAAGAATATCTCCAGTACTAATATAATTCATACCCTTCTTGAATAAATTAACCATAAAAAATTACTACATTATATAAAAACATATTGCCACATAAAAAAGGCCGCACAAGGCGGCCTTTAAAATAATATGTTTAGTTGTTAATTAAGCAACATCAAAGTCAGCAACAACTAGAGGACCGTTAGCAAGAACAGTCATCATAAGACCAATTTCATCACCAACATTAATAACAGCATTACCATCAACATCCTTCCATGACCATACACCATGAGCATTAGCAGTAGAGTCAGCCATAACAATTAAATGATACTCATTTGCAGCAGAATTTGTAGCTGTACCGATTGCTGTATTAAGTTCGGCAACAACTACACTAAAGTCACCAAAGCCAGTATATGCAACAGCTGATTTTTCAGCTGTATTGGCAATAATAACACCTGAAGCATCAAGGTCAGCATTACCACCAGAAGTATTAAGGACAGCAATAATAGCACCTTTACCAATATCGGTAAGAGCTTTAATAGCACCTGTAACTTTAACATCGTCAGACGTTGTTGTGAAACCAATTAAATGGTCCTGAGACGTTGCTGAAACAGTTGTATCATGAGTTGTACCTGTCAAATCTGAAATAGTAAATCTAACAGAATTAAACTCTGTTACAGCTGAAACTACAACATCATTAGCACCTGTAGTAACAGTAACAGAGTCAATACCACCATTACTAATTGTAACAACGTCAGCATCAGCACTATCAGCTATTATATTAATACCTGTACCACCGTTAATAACGTCAGCAGCAGCACCACCGTTAATAGTATCATCACCATCGCCACCAATAATAATATCAGCAGCAGCATCACCAGTAATTATAGCATCACCAGTACCACCAGTAATAATATCAGCAGCATCGCCACCAATTATAGTTACCCTATTAGCACCAGTACCTGTACCACCGATAAGAACATCAGCTGCAGCACCACCAGTAATAATATTAGCACCAGCACCGCCAGTTATAGTATCAACACCAGCACCGCCAATTAGAACATCTACACCAGCACCACCAATAATAATATCAGTACCATCACCACCGATAACAGTATTAACACCACCTGTAGTTCCAGATACAGAAGTAACAGTATCGTTACCAACACCAGCAGTAATAATATTAGTACCACCACCAATTGTAATTGTATCAGCTAAAGCTGTTCCTGTAATAGTCCAATCAATATCGCCATTAGCGATAGTTGTTTTAGGAGTAGGTCCTTGGTTAATAGCAATCGTCCAGTCAGAAGTAGTTATAAGATTATCTTGATTATAATTAATATAAAGAAGACCATCAGTATAATTGTAAACATATTGAAGTCTACCACCTGATAGGGAGTCTTGAGCAAGAGTTTTACTTGTAACACCAGTTGTATTAACAGCATTGATAGTAACAGCAGAAGTTAAAGCTGCATAACTGACAGTCAACTTAAGATCATCAGTACCTGATAAGAAATCAGTAATTACATCGGGAGCAGCACTATTTGATTCAACAGTATTACCTAGGGCATTGCTGTTGCTGTAACTAAAGTCATCAGCACCAGAACCACCAGTTATAATATCAGCTCCTGGGCCACCTATAATAACATCAGCTCCTGTACCAGATTTAATAGTATCCGCTTTAGAACCACCTGTAATGATATCAGCACCAACACCAGTAGCAATAGTCATAGGTGTTAAAGTTTCAGCAGAAGCATCTAGAGTAACAACACCTGTTACAGTTTGAGCCGCAACAGTACCAGCAGTTCCTTGGAAGAAACCATTAGTTAATGTTATTGGGAAAGCTCTAGCTGTACCATCTTGAGTTAGACTAAGTGTTTCAAACTTGGTCATAGATGTTGTTGTTAGCGAAGATAAGTTACCATCAGCATAAATAGCTAATATATCATTACCTGCACCACCACTAAGAACATCTGTTGCACTAATAGCTGTTTCATAGAAAGTGAAAGTATCATCACCAGCACCACCAGTAATAGTATCAATAGTGTCAGCAGCAAGAGCTGTTCTATAAGTTATTGCATTAGCAGCACTTACACCGGCTCCATCTACGGTAACTGCACCAGTAGCAGCAATATCTCTAATATCAAGAGTTGTAGTACCGTTAGCTTCATATACACTATCTGAAAGAGTTACGCTGTTAGCACCAGTGCCTTCAAATGTTAGTCTTTCAACACCAACTAGTCCACCAAGATCAGCAGCAGCAACAGTTGTTGTTGCATCCTCAGTAAAGTTAACAATATCAGTACCAGCTCCACCATCAAATACTTCGACAGAAGTTAGGCCAATAAAATCAGATACATCTGTTAAATTAAGTGTATCACCACCAGCACCACCACTTATAATATCAATACCAGCTCCACCGTTAAGGATATCAGCACCAGTACCACCAATGATAGTGTCTGCTTTAGAACCACCTGTAAGAGTATCAGCACCAGAACCACCAGTAATAATCATTTTTGAATCATCTTCAGCAGACGCATCTAAAATAATTTTACCTGCACCAGTTGAATTCGAACCATCGACAACACCGACAATAGCAGCTGTAGTACCATTACCACTAGCAGAAGCTAGAGCTGCAGTAACAAACTGACCATCAGTAAGTGTTAAATAAGCATCATCAGCATCAGTGTTACTAATAGTGATTATTTCAACACCAGTTACACCAGTAAGAACAATATTAGTACCATCTTCACCAATATCAGCAGATCCAACAGTTAAAGCTAATGTGTCAGTACCTTTACCACCTGTTACAGTATCTGTAGCTTCTAAACCATTAGCAGCACTTGTATCAGATAAATAAGTAAATGTGTCATCACCAGCACCACCAACAAGAGAATCATCTTCATTCGCAGCTGTATTCATATTAACAGTAATACTATTTGCAGCTGTTAAAGAAGAAGCCGTAACAGTAAGAGTACCATCAACAGATTTAGTACCATTTACGGCTAAATCAATGATTTTAAGGTTAGTTATACCGTTATTCGCAAATACAGTATCATCTAATGTGAGTGCAGTATTTTCTGTTGTAGCAATCCATATTTGTTCAATACTATTAAGACCATACAGATCAGTTGCATCGATAGTAGTTGCAGCTGCCTCAATAAATTTAAGAGTATCAGTACCAGCACCGCCATTTACAGTTTCAGCAGAAGCTAAAGTAATAAAATCAGCATCGTCAGCAACACTAAATACATCATTACCAGCACCACCATTTAAGATATCGATACCAGCATCACCATCTATTATATCATTACCACCTTCACCATTAATAGTATCAGGATATGCACCACCATTGACGATGTCATTACCAGCACCAGCATTAATAGTATCTGAAGAACCACCACCAATTAATGTATCAATATTTTTTGAACCAGTAATTGTTTGAGGATAAACATAAATACCTGCATTTGTTCCCATTGTTAAACCAGCAGTACCCACAAGGCCTGATGCATCAACAGTCATTAATGCTGTAGCTGAACTGTTACCTAGAGTGAAGCCACCAACACCTGAAATATTAAGTGTTTGTGTTTCAGTACCAGTATATACACCAAAACTAGATGCAGTCGCACCAGTTGTAATATTAACAGTTTCAAATTCAGCTAAATTAACACCATCGTCTGTTCCAACAATTACACCAAGACCAGTAGCAGTAGCAAGAGTTACATTTGCTACATCGGCTGTTCCATTAACATCAAGCTCAACTTTAACGCCTTCAGTACCGCGAATCTGGACATTTACACCAGATGAAGCATCAGTAAAGATAGCTTTAATTCCACCAATTGTATCATCGACGATTGTTGTACGTAGAGTTGTAATACCTGAAATTCTATTAGCATCATAAGCAGTTGCACTTGAAGTACCAATTTCAAGAACTTCAATATTTGTTAAACCTGCAACAGCAGTAGGTGTAAGAGTAGCAGGGTCATCGATAGCAACAGTATCTTGACCAGCACCACCATTAAAGATGTCAGCACCAGCACTGTTTAAGCTGCTATCAAAGTTAATTCTATCTGCACCAGGTCCACCAGTTACTATTAATGTAGCTGTTGTAGCAACTGTAAGGTTAGCACCCAATGTTGCTCCAGTTAGATCGATTGTTTTAAGGCTAGCTCCAAGCGCACCATAAATAGATGTATATTGATCACCACTTATTGTTAGTGATAATGCAGAAGTAGCAGTTAAGGTAGCTAAATTAGAGGCAGCAATACCAACATTGTTAATTGTAATATGTTCTACACCAGCAATACTAATTAAAGATGAGGTAGCTGCACCTAAGTCAGCAGCAACTTTTGCTATATTAAGATTAATTGTTTGAGCATCAGCTGCACCAGCAGTAACGCCAGCAGCATAAGTAACAGTTAATTCACCATAACCAGATCCATAATTAACATCGACAAGATTTGGAACATTATCAAACGTTGTATCACCAGTTGCACTTGAAGACGTTAAACCAATAGCTGTAACACCAGTCATGAGAGACATATCAAGATCAGTTTCTTGAGCTTCTGTTGTTTCAAAGTTATTGATTTCAATATTTTCAACATTAGTCATAGTAACAGCTGAAATAATATCAGTTGCACCAGTACTTGTTCCTGAGACAGCAATCTTAAGTGTATCATTGGTACCAGCGCCACCATCAATATTATCACCTGGAGCAATAGTTGTACCATTAGCACCTAATAAGTTTGTTCCTGCAGCACCACCGATTACATCTCTACCAGCAGAACCTTGAACTTCATCAATAGCTGTTGTTAGATTTGTTATAGTTGTTTCTAAAGCTGCATTATTTGAAATAAGAGCAGATTGTGAACCAATAACATTATTATTGTTATCGAAAACTGATACTTTAATACCTTCCATGCCTTCTGCAGTATTATCTGTAGAAGCTGAAACAGTAAATGTTACAGAAGAAGTGCCTGATGTCATAGTAACTACATCAGATAATGTATCAGTATCTGAAGAACCAGCTTTATCTACAGTACCACCGTTAGTATCACCAGCAACATTATACGTAAATGACGTATCAGCTGATACAGCAGCATTCGCTGTAATTGTATATGTGATAGTTCCACCTTCAGCTACGCTATTAACATCTGCAGAGAGAGTGTATGAAGATGCAGAAGAAGTTACTGAACTTCCTGATACTGTACCTGATGAACCATCTGAAATTGTAGAACCTGTTGGCAACGAAGGAACGCCCATAGCAGATGCAAGTTGTGCATATGTATTAGAAGATCCTGTAACGCCAGAAGTAATATTACCACCAACGTCATATGTAAATTTGTCGGCTCCATTAATTGTAATAACAGCACCATTAGATAATGTTAACTGAGCTGAGTCAGCAGCAAACTTAGATGATACAACTGATAGGCCATCAACTAACTGAATAGTATTTGCTCCATCAGTATCAACAATTGTTACTGATCCTGATATAGCGTTTGATAGTATATAAGTGTCATTACCAGCGAGACCACGATATGTGTCGCCGTTATTTGATGGAACGATAATATCCGCTCCGGTAGATGCATTAATTGTAGCCATTGTTCTCTCTCCTTAGTTAGCAATTAAAAGTGATTTCGAATCACTTACGCAAAATAACCTGTTTCTAATCCAAACGTCAATAGTTTTGGATTTTCTATGTAACAGATTGTAACATAATTTTATTATTGTAAATACCTTTTTTTAGTTTTCTTAGTTTTCTTAGTATAAATAAATAGTGTCCAAAATAGGGCAAGATTCATTTTACTTTATTTTATCTTAACCAAAATCTCCGGTTGTTGATGCAGAAAGATTAGTATCAGATAGAATTTCAATAGTAATAGTAGTTAAGTCTGAATCATAAACACCATTAATAGCTAATTCACCACTACCACCACTTGAGTCTTGATTAAATAGTATTCTAGTTTGATTATCAAATGAATTGCCTGAAATCTCTACGCCGTTTAAAGCTATAAAATCATCAGTAGTTAAATTATCGCCACCAACATTTACAAGAACAATTTTATCATTTGCTGTATCAAAACCATCTATTGTAATTATGAAATTACCTTCAGATGAAGTTGAACCAGAAAACTCATATCTAAATTCTTCAGCGGCATCAGTTGCTGTAATCGTAGTATCTGCTTCAGCAGTTGGGATATCAACTACTGTAAGAGATGCTGCAGTATCATCAGTTGCCGTATCATCAGTTGCGGCAGTATCATCTGTTGTTGCCGTATCATCAGTTGCAGCCGTATCATCAGTTGCCGTATCATCAGTTGCCGTATCATCTGTTGTTGCCGCATCATCAGTTGCAGCCGTATCATCAGCTGCTGCAGTATCAGTTGATGTTACTGTACCAGAACTTGTTCCACCTTCTAAAGAAGATGTGAATACAATTGATGTATTAGAAAGTCCGTCATCAACAATACCATCTAATGTTATTGATGAAGAGTTACCGTCAGCATCGGGTGCAAAATAAATAGTTGTATTATTATTTATCGTTGAGGCTGAAATATCAATTGAAGAAGCTAATTTAAAATCAGCCAAATCATATCCAACTGGGATATCAGCAGCTAAGATTACTAACTTATCCTTAGACTGGTCAAACCCGGTTATTGTAAGTGGCCCATCAGAGCCAGAAATGGTTGAAGAAGAATACGTTGCATCAAAGACAAAATTTTCGGCATCGGATTGCGCAGTTAGATCATCTGTACCTAGTTCAATGTTTGAGCCAGAAGATAAATCCACTCCATCTGAATTAATTGATCCTGATAAAACATTAATAGTAATTGAAGATAGATCTGCATCAACAATACCGTCTAAAGTTATTGAGCCTGAATTACCAGAAGCATCTGGAGCAAAATATATTGTGGTTTTATTATCAATAGTTGAGGCAACTACATCAACTCCCGCAGTTGACAATAAAGAAGATTTTCCAAATCCAGAAGGTATTGATACTGCTTGCAAAGTTATTGTATCATTTGCAACATCAAAATTCTTAATCGTAACATCGAAGTCAATAGCAACTGGAATACCATCAACAAATTTTATTTCATAGACATATGCTTCAGCAGAATCTGAAGAAGTAACAGTGCCGCTTGACAAATCTGTTTCACCAGTAATTGGAGATGTAGAAGCATCATTTGCAGAGCCATCAGCTGCACTAATAGTTACACTTGAAAGATCTCCATCAACAACTCCTTCTAGAGTTATAGAAGAACTATTTCCTGAACTATTTGGTGAAAAATAAATTACAGTATTATTATTTATCGTTGAAGATGAAACATCTACACCACTAGATGATAATAAAGTTGAGGATGTCAAACCATCAGAACCGCCTGAGCCTCTTAACACTATAGAATCTGATGCTGGATCAAAACCTGTTATCGATACATTATTGTCTAAACCAACAATGCTTGTTCCATCAAAGCTAACATCAAAAGTAAATACGTCAGCAGCAGAAGTTGCAGAGTATGCCCCACCATCAAGTTGAATAGATGTATCTGAATCTCCACCTGAATCTGTTCCGCCACCAGAATCTGTTCCGCCATCTGTAGTTGGAGTTGGACTTACAGCGCCTCCGCCTCCACCTCCGCCGCCACATGCAGCAAGTATAAGTGATAAAGTGATAGCTGAGAATATTCCAGTATCTTTTCTTTTAGTAGCAAATATAGAAGGAAGTTTTTTGTTCTCTAAAACATTAGCTTCAAAACTATTTGTTTCGGGTGTAATTCTCATAATTTATAGCTCCGCTTAATTTTATAATTCTTTAACTTAATAATTATAGTTAACATAATAAAATAATCCAAGTTACCTTTTACAGCGTAATGCCATTAAAACGCAAGTGTATTTATTCATCAATTCATTTATTTATTTTTGTTCCATAATAGTCAACCTTTTAATGTCTTCTTTGGGATATTTTAATATTTAATATAACATAATCTAACAAATAAAATATAAAATAAAATAAAAATGTTACTAAAATAATATTAAGCACTTTATATATTATGTATATGTATGTGTTATGCCAATCTAAATTTCAGCTAGCTGGTTGTTATAGTAATATTAATACGAAATTTTATCTTATATATAATCTCATCTTTAATAACATAAATTACTTACTCTTATTATGTTCTCGCATTAGTGATGCATAATATTAAGTATTATTAAAAATTACTTTACCGGAATTTGGTCAAGAATATAGTTAAACAGTTCGTCTACTGATTCATTTATATCTAATTCCTTTGTGTCAATAACTAAAGAAGGCTCTTTAGGGATTTCATAAGGTGAGTCTATTCCTGTAAAATCTTTTATTTCTCCTGCACGTGCTTTTTTATAAAGACCTTTTGGATCTCTATTTTCACAAGTTAAAAGATCTGCTGATAAGTATACTTCATGGAAATTTTTAGGGTGAGCATTAAAAGCTTTTTTTCTATCCTCGTGAAAGGGTGAAATAAATGCAGATAAAACAATAAATCCAGCTTCTGCAAATAAAGATGAAACTTCACCAACCCTTCTGATATTCTCATTTCTATCTTCATTAGAAAAACCCAGATTTGAGTTCAGGCCATCACGAACATTGTCTGCATCAAGCATGTAAACATTATATCCTTTATCAAATAATTTTCTTTCAAGCGCTCTTGCCAGAGTTGATTTTCCGGAACCAGATAAGCCTGTGAGCCATATAATCCCGCCCTCATGACCAAATCTTTTAGTTCTTTCATCAATTTCAACACTGTGATTAACTGGGGTTAGGTTCATTGATTTTCTAACTTCAGTTGCAGAAATTTTTTCTACATCCTCTCCAAGGGAAATCTTTTCAACTTTATAGCCAACATCTCGTCCATAAATTACGTTTGTTATATTTGGAAGCTCTATAACATCATATTTACCAGCGTATTCATTTGATAAATCATTATCAATAAAATCTTTAACTTCATCAAATGTAAAAGGATTTTTTCCATCAGTTGCGTGTGTATGTCTTACACCAATCGCAACTCTTTCAGCTCTTTCTAGTGCTTCTAAAAAAAGACCCCTATGGCCTTCATGCCAAGGTTGCCATCTTCCTATAATTAAAGCTGTCTTTCTTTTTGTAAATTTTGACATAATAGATTAATCCTTAATAATATAATAAATTTTATAATATAATAAATTTTAATAATGTAATAAATTTGAAATTTTGTATTTGTATATAGCAAGCAGATAAGAGAACAAGGTTTAATTTTAAAATGTATAACAAACACCCAAAAGGTTTAAAAACTTTATTTTTTACAGAGATGTGGGAAAGAATGTCTTATTATGGAATGAGAGGCATCTTAGTTCTTTTTATGACGGCTTCCATTATGGATGGAGGGTTAGATTTTAATAATACATCGGCAAGCGCGATCTATGGTATCTATGCCGCTTCAGTCTATCTAGCCACATTACCAGGTGGTTGGATTGGTGATAATATATTAGGGCAACAAAAAACTATTTTATATGGCGGTATAGTTATTATGTTAGGCCATTTAAGCCTGGCAATTCCTAATATTAACTTTTTTTATATTGGACTAATTCTAGTTGTTATTGGAACTGGATTATTAAAGCCTAATATATCAGCAATAGTAGGTAACCTTTATGAAAATAATGAGGAATTAAAGCAGTCTGGATTTACTATTTTTTATATGGCAATTAATCTTGGTAGTATTTTAGGTTTTTTTATTTGTGGATATCTTGGTGAAAATATTGGTTGGCATTATGGTTTTGGTGCAGCAGGTATCGGTATGGCATTTGGTCTTTTACAATATGTCTATAATATAAAATTACTAGAAGGTATTGGAGCTGAGCCTTTTAATAAGATTAGCTTAAAATTAAAAAATAAATATAAAAAAATTATTTCATCAATATTAATAATTATTCTTTTGATAACTATATCTGGCTTTCTTGGACTGTGGAGTATAAACCCTGTACCTTTTGCAAATATCCTTACAGTTATTATTTCTTTTATAAGCTTATTATATTTCTTTTATATTTTTGTTTTTGGTGGCCTAAATAAGAATGAAAAAAAAAGAATAGTAATGATTTTTGTTTTATTTTTAGGAGCAGCTTTATTTTGGTCAGGGTTTGATCAAGCCGGAAGTTCTTTTAACATCTTCGCAAAAGAATATACTAATAGAATATTTTTTGGTTGGGAATATCCAGCAAGCTGGCTTCAAATTTTAAATCCCTTATTTGTTGTTATATTATCACCTTTCTTGTCTTACTTATGGATCCAACTTGGAAAGAGAATGCTTGATCCATCACTACCATTTAAATTTGGTTTAGGTTTATTATTTATGGCAATGGGTTTTTTAGTAATAGCAATGGGTGCTCAAGTTGCCTTAAGTGAGGGTTTTGCCGGTGCTAAATGGCTTTTGATTACATATCTTTTGCATACCATTGGTGAATTGATACTTAGTCCAGTTGGTTTAGCTGCAATTTCATCGTTATCTCCTAAGAAATATATTGGACAAATGATGGGGGTATGGTTTTTAGCATCTTCGTTAGGAGCAATTATTGCTGGATTAATTTCTGGTCAAGCAACAAATGAAGGTTTAAATTCGATGCCGGATCTATTTAATCAAATAGCTATTTACGCATCAATTTTTGGACTAATCTTAATAATTATATCACGTCCCCTCCATAGATGGGTATTTAAGGAAAAATAATACTCAACTCAGAAAGTCAAATTTAAGAAAGAATCATAGAATATTTCCTCTTGGCTTAAAACCACTATTTGCTAAACTTAAGAATAAAACTAAACAATAAATAAGGATTTAATTTTTGAATTTGACTTATATATTTCAATAACTTAAATTAAGAATTATTCTCAATAGTTGTATTTATACAACACTAACTTGCAATTTTAATAATTCTTATATATAGTTGAAATATAGAGCTTAGCTTTATTAAATCTAATAATAATAATTTAAAATTTTAATCACGACGAAACTGTTAAGAATTTTGGTATGCATTAATGACAAATAAACGTCCTAAATATAAAACTTCTGGCCTACCTGAGGCCCAAGGCCTCTATGACCCGAGAAATGAACATGATGCATGCGGAGTTGGTATGGTTTTGAATATCAAGAATCATGCCTCATATGAAATTGTCTCAAAGGGATTGGCAATGCTGTGTAATCTTGAGCACAGAGGAGCTGTTGGTGCAGACCCAAAGGCAGGTGATGGATCAGGGATATTAATTCAGATACCTCACAAATTTTTGAAAAAGAAAATATCAAATATTTTTAGTCTTCCTGATATTGGTTACTATGGTGTCGGTGTTATCTTTATGCCGAAAGAAAAAAATAGTCAGATAAAAATTAAAAAACTAGTAGAGCAAAGCTGTCAAAAAGAAGGTATTAATATTTTGGGGTGGAGAACCTGCCCTACCCAAACTGAAGATCTTGGTTGGTCTGTTTTACCTTCTACTCCAGATGTATTTCAAATATTTCTTGAAAGGCCTGAAAATCAAAAAACACAAGATGATTTTGAAAGAAAATTATATATACTTAGAAGATGCATAGAGGAATCAGTAGTAAGTATTTCTCAAACAATCCAAGAAGGTTTTTATATACCCTCACTTTCCTCAAGAACAATCTTATACAAAGGAATGGTCCTAGCCGATCAAGTTGGTGGTATTGTTGATAAGCTTGGATTTTATGACGATCTTTCAGATAGCGATATTGAATCATCTTTTGCGATAATACATCAAAGATTCTCAACAAATACTTTTCCAACCTGGAGTCTTGCACAGCCTTTCAGAATGCTTTGCCATAATGGAGAAATTAATACAGTAAGAGGAAATATTAATTGGATGAATGCTAGACGTAAAAATTTAGCGTCACCATTATTTAAAGAAGAAGATCTTGAAAAAATTTGGCCAATAATTGAAGAAGGTCAATCTGATACAGCTTCCTTTGATAACGCTTTAGAACTTTTAGTAATGGGTGGTTATTCTATCGCCGAAGCTATGCTCATTATGATTCCAGAGGCTTGGCAAAGCAATAATATAATGGGTAGTAAATTAAAAAATTTCTATGAGTACCATGCACCAATTATGGAACCGTGGGACGGTCCTGCAAATATGGCATTTACAGATGGAAAACAAATTGGAGCATTGCTAGATAGAAATGGTTTAAGGCCAGCAAGATATGTTATCACTGATGACGATGAGGTTATTTTTGCATCAGAAATGGGTTTAATACCCGTAGATGAATCTAAAATTATATCCAAATGGAGATTGGAGCCTGGAAAGATGCTCTTAGTAGACCTAGAGAAAGGCATAATAATAAAAGATAACGAAATTAAAAAAAATGTAGCAGATAAAAGACCGTGGAAAAAACTACTAGAAATCAATCAAGTAAAAATTAATGATATCCCAAAAGTAAAAGAATTACCAAAAAGCTCTTTAGCCAAAACAGACCTTCAAAAGGCATTTGGATATACCCAAGAAGATGAAAAGTTTTTATTAAACCCTATGGCGGAAACAGGCATGGAGGCAATTGGTTCAATGGGAACTGATACTCCTATTGCACCCC
>Ga0209709_10000365_pt1 | contig 42759 bp, 36 predicted proteins | sample ArcticOcean_MG_C_2_FD_187435 | JGI IMG/M metagenome (GOLD analysis project Ga0209709, IMG submission 187435) | Marine microbial communities from western Arctic Ocean - ArcticOcean_MG_CB4_136 (SPAdes) (version 2) | ecosystem: Environmental > Aquatic > Marine > Oceanic | place: Arctic Ocean... | reverse complement strand
ACGTTCTTTGGTGATGACAACACCGATGTTCACGTTAGAACGGGAAGCCTGAGTGTATCCAATGTTTCAAACGTCCGTATTCTTGATGTAGCAAACAGCACTCAGACAGTTACTGTCCGTGCCTTCAAAGGAATGTATTCCGGCGTCGCCACCCGAGCCGCCACAGCTAGCGTACCATCTTATATCTTGGGAGTCACTCAGACGAACAATGTTAATATTTTGATCCCCAGTGCATCAACTTATGGCGCCGGCGCAATTTTAATGGTAAAAGATGAAGTAGCCACCCGCGGCGGCAAAAATATCACACTCCATTCCCGCGCTGGTTATACTATAGATAACTCCCTTACTTATGTTCTAACAGGGTCGATGCCAGCAATTAGTTTATATTCTAATGGTACCAACTGGTTTGTCTTCTAATTATTAAGAGGGCTCCGTGAATGGCGTACAATGCAATATCAGGCACTTTAATAGCCGCCAAGAATTATGTTCCTGGTAATTTAATTGTTGGAAACGTAGTTTCCGGAAACTTATTAAAGTCGAATGGCGCCCAAATTATAAACGTGCCTCGCGTCACTACGCCGGCTGATAATGCGCTCGTTTTAAACGTCGATGGGGATGCCAACAAGTTCGAGTGCAACTCAAATTTAAAGTTTAATCCTCTGGATAATACGCTCACGGTTCTGGGAACTGTGACGGCAAGCATAGCAATAACAGCTTCATACTTCGTGGGAGACGGAAGCAAGCTAACTGGTATCGCCACTGGGATCGGCGGGATCTTTACTAAAGTAAATGGGTCCCAGGCGTATTCTACCAGCAGTATTCAGGTTGGCGCCACCGGCACACCCACGAACACCTTATCAGTTTCCGGAAGTTCGCGCTTTAATGGCGCCGTAATCTTTAAGAGAATATCCACCGCAGTCAATTATACTGTGGCTACTAGCGACTATTATGTGGGTGTCGACACGACGTCCAACGTAGTACACCTCACGTTACCCTCGGCTGGCGCAACTAGGTCCGGCCAAACGTTTGTTGTAAAAGACGAAGGCGGCAACGCAATGGTCAGACAGATAACGATTTCGGGCTCTGGTTCGGACACAATTGATGGTCAAAATACAGTAGTTTTGCAGTCGCCATATGCATCAATCTCGCTTTATTGCAACGGCTCAAATAAATACTTCGTATACTAGTCTTCGGCGTTCTATTTAAGAGTGATATAAGACAATGTTTAGGTGTGTTGTTTACGCGGCATGCCTAATGTTTTTTTATATCGCTAACATTTAAAAACTAAATTATATGGAGGGTTTTATAAATGGCTTATAAATTTCAAATGGGGACCGCTCAATTAAGCGGCGCCCTCGCACCGTCATCCGACAATACCTACGACCTGGGTATCTCTGATAACCAATGGAAGGACTTGTGGATTGATGGTCGCGCAAATATCGATTCGCTTACCTTGGACGTCACTGCTGTTACAGCAACTGGTGCCGAGTTAAACTATCTCGACATTACCACTCTTGGTACTGCTGAGAATAGCAAAGCGTTTACTCGCGATGCATCGGCTGGATGGACTGCAGCCGGCAGCACTTGTGCCGATCTCGGCATTGTCACCACTGTTGACATCAACGGTGGAACAGCTGATGCGGTGGTTATCGGTGGCGCTTCGGCAGCTGCTGGTACATTCACTGCTGCCGTCGCTACTTCACTTAGCGTTTCTGATGGTAACATCACAAATGTTGGTTCTATCGCTCTTGACAGTATTACTGCTGATGATGGCGCTAGCTTCGCAATGGGAAGCAACTGGACAAACGCTGGTCGCACTGTTGCCGATGCTGGTATTCTTACCACTGTCGACATCAACGGTGGCTCAATTGACGCTACTGTTATCGGTGCCAATGGTGCGCTTGCTGGTACTTTCCAGGCTCTTGTAGGTACTTCTGCCGTTATCAACGGCACACTGAGTTGCGACACTAGCTTCACTCTTGACGCTGTTGCAATTGATGCTACTGAACTTGGCTTTATCGACGGTGTCACCGCTGGTACCGCTGCCGCTTCGAAGGCTCTTGTTCTAAAAGCCGACAAATCGATCGCTACTATCGGCGCACTTGGTTGTGGTGCTATCACCTCAACCGGCGCTTCTACATACGGCACTATGACCGGCGGAACCGTTTCGTCTTCTGCGGGTTTCAAGGCGCCATGCACCTCACTCACTGAGATTGGAAAGCTCGCGGTCTGTGGCTTCCTTCACGTTTCTGGTTCTACTGTTCTTGGTAACGCTTCTGGGGACGTTGTCGACTCGCTCGGCGCTGTTCTCGGTCTGCCAAACCTTAACGCCACTACTGGCTCAACTGTAAAAATGCCGATGTACACCGCTCTTGGTAACCTTGAGACACGTACTCGTGCACAGTTTGTTGCTGATATCGCAGGTACCGGTCTTTCCACTTCTGGTGGCAAGCTCGTTCTTTCTGCTGATACTACCACTGTTACTTCTTTCGCGAACGAGAATGCTACTTTGGCTGAAGGTTTCAACTATGGAACTGCTACTCTTACTGCAGTCCGCACCCTCACTCTTCCTGCTTCGGCTGGGATGGCTGTTGGTGATGTTGTTCAAGTTAAGGTCCCGCTAGTTGGCGCTTTCTTTGCTAAGATCGCCAGAGCTGGTTCTCAAACAATCGATGGGTTGACCGAGATTCGGTTAGACTCAGACTATGGTGCTGTTTCGTTGAAATACGTTGCTGCTGATACTTGGAGAATCTTCTGATCTAAACTTATTGTTTGGATTGCATTATCCTTTTGGTGCTCCCCCCTTGTGGGGGGGCATCTTTTTATGAATATTAAGCAGTTTAAGTTCTATTTAAGGATGGGTAGGTAATAAATTGGCTTATAATGTTTTAAAAGGTAATGTCGCAGGCTCTGTCGATCAACATGCGAATCAAGAAATAGATGGCGTAAAGGTATTCAAAAGTACAATAAGTGCCAGTGTCTTTTATGACACCGATGCCGAGAGTCCCTGCGCAACTATGAAAGATGTAGCCATCACAGAGATCAAAGGCGCCGCACGCAACTCTATCTTAACTTATAATGGCGGCACTGCAGTGCAGGCGAATTTTTCATTAATTTATGAAAAGAATACGTTATTCACTGAAAAGCTCGTTGCAAAAGAAATTGCCGGCTCGGGCAGAAGACTTGTAGAACTTCCGGCAAATAAATTCATTGAGCCTATTAATGCAGAATATATCAACCACGGCCCCGGCTTATCAAATATTCGTGGTGCCCTTCAGCCCAGCCTAGGCGCCGGCTTGATATTAGATAAGGACAAAATAAGACTCTCAGTTTCCCCCCTAGGCGGACTTAACCTGACGAATGAGCAACTGGTAGTAGATCCCTCGAGAGCAGAAAACATTGTCAGCAACGGACAAACTTTGAGTGAAGATGACCTACTTGTGGTATCCGACGTATCCAAGAGAAGAGTCAATAATGTTACCTTATCGCAGCTTTATGATAATTATATTGATACAAGAATAGCCAAGCCCGCTGGAAATAAAAATGAAATTCAATTTAAAAATAGACGAAAATTTGATTCGTCTTCTAAACTCACCTATGATGACAACAACTCACTGTTAAAAAACGAAGGCGTTTTTAATACTTTGGAGGCTCAAGTTGAAAACTCTCTAATCTGCCGCGGCAGCGTTCATAAGAATATAAAAATGATTTCCAACGAATCTTCATATGAGATACAACCACCCGACCATACATTACTTGTGGATACATATAAATGCGCAGTTAAAATAATCCTCCCACCGGCGGTCAACAACAAGGGAAGAATCATAGTGGTAAAGAAGACTAACACAGACAAATACAATATTAGATCCACCCCGGTAGTTATTGAAAGTGCCGGCGACCTTATCGATCAGAAAGAGCAAATCTCCATTAAAATGAATTACGCAGTTAGAGAACTGCATTCCGATGGAGTTTCATGGTGGATAACAGGCGCAACCGGCACGTGAGAACTATTTAACAGATGAAGGAACAACAGAATGGCTTATAATACCTCTAAAGGAAAAAGAGATCTCGGCGATATAGAATTCGAGGGAGATCCAGATACTCAGATAGATTTTGGAAACAATTCCATAAAGTTTAAAACTGATTCAAAATTACGTCTATCTCTAACTGGATCGCAAATAAAGACATCTCATCCGTTGACGTGCTCGATTGGTTTTCTTGTTACCAGCAACAATGTGAGCCGCGCCACTATTAATTCTATTGGCGCCCTATCTTCCTCCACTTATGTGTCTGCTTCTGCATTCCGCGGACAAGCGCAAAGAGTGACCTTTCCGATTAAAACTGTCACTAACGTATACACAGCTTCCGTAAAAGACTATACAATACTAGCAGACACTTCCACTAGAAATATCACAGTGCTGTTGCCCTCGGCGGGCGCAGCTAACGGAAAAATATATAATGTTAAAAAGACCGACTCCTTGAACACACTTACTATTACAAGCTCTGCCGGCAGCACTATAGATTCGGCAACGAGCAAGAGCGTAACCACTCTCAACCAATCGGTAACCCTCCATTCAAATGGAAGCTATTGGTTTATAATTTAAAAGGAACCATCTTAAATGAGTTACAGTAAAACAGACGAAGAGAAATCATTATTAGAGCCAGTTAAGGCGATCCGATCCGCTGAGTTATATTATGGGTCTGGTACCGAGGGCGATCGCTATTTGATTGTCGATGGAGATGATGATGAAACATCTCAATTTATTGGTGCTTATCCAAACGTGATTAAGGCGAATGGATCCTTGTGGCAAATGAATATGACAGGCACCATAGACAACATGTTAGCTCTTAACCAGAACTTAATTGGTTTGAATCTCGACCCTGTCATTGGTACTCCATATGATGATACATCGGGAAATTTATGGCCCGAGCTGGTAACTTTCCTGAGTCAGTCTCAAGATACAAATATCAAAGTATTCGCAGTCGCGACACCTCGAAAGTGGATCACATCGGGGAGCACGAATCGCTGGGGAGTCAAAGGGGGGAAGCTAAAGAACGACGAGTTTGTTGAACCGAACCGCAGCGCCGCCAGAAAGTGGGCGGCAGCAGCGATTGAACTGTCCGCCCTTTCGAGCCGCTACCCTAATTTGATGGGATGGACAATTGATGATTTTGGGGGAAAGAACGATAATAGAAATTCTTACACATCAGCGCAGGTGCGGGGAATGGTATCCGCCGGTCGACGCTGGAACCCTAGCTTTCAATTTTTTCCAACACATTATGTCTGGCAGGCGTTAAGGACTGCAATTCCATCAACAAGAATTGGATTTTCTTATAATTTCCCCACCATAGCTAACGAATTTGTACAAGCAACTCTAAAGTTTAAAATGCCCAGTTCGATCCCAACGACAGCCAATATTCACTTTCTTCACTCAGACGATTACAAAGAGGAAGCACACGCCACCGTCATGAGGACGATGAAAATAAACGGGCATGAGGTATTTAGTGATAACTTTAAAAGTGATGAGCGGGTTGAGACATATTCCGCGAACATACAATCAAAGTTGGTAGCAGGCCCCAATCTTCTTCAAATATATGTTAGTAGTTCTGGAGTCACGAATCAGTATATTGATCGAGTTTGGAGCGTTGGAGACATCCGAATTATAACTAATGCCGCCACCGAGCCACATAGAAACATATCACGCGAAAATGGGAGATTAGCTGAGCCCGTCTTTAACCGTAACAACAACGTAGCCTATTCCGCCTCTTGCTGCGCACGCTGGGCAGGAAGAGCAGTATCAGAAACAAATGAACTATATCGATTCGTCGCAGAATGCCCGCGCGTTATGTTGGTATATCCAAATCATACGGGCGCCATTCAGTCTCGCTTAGGTAATATATTCGCGGCATACAATAGAACGTTGCCCGATACTGGTCTTTTCCATGTTCAGCAGGGGTTCTTATTTAATCAGAATATCCCCCCAACAAGCGTGGTTCAAAAATTCAAATCTGGATCGGCGTATTCTGACGGTCAGTTGATCTGGAATTATCCGAATTACCTGCAGCAGCCCAACAAGGGTATTTTTACTAAAAGAGCCGCACCCGCGGGCTACGGGGTCATGACGACGTTCCCCAGCAGGCAGAATGCAGTTAGAGGGCACTATCAGCGATGGGCCACTAAGAAGACTTACAGCGGCGATTTAAAATTTAAAGTTAAGTACGACGGCGGTGGCGGCTCCACTAGTGGGACGCCTTATTGGAGAACCATATTAGCAAAGTCCGGCAACGCATGGCCACCGCTAAATCCCTACTATAATATTTCGGGCGCCCACAATTATACGACACCTATATCGTCTTCTACGATATCACCGGCATCAAAATTAGTGTACGAAACATTTGTAACGGGAGGATACGGAAGTTCGTATGCACTTATCTCTCTTAGTGCTAGTGTCGGAGCTGTATTCTTAAGCGAGTCTGCTTGGGACTTCACCAGCGGAGTAACCGGCAGCGCACTGACGTCTCTCTATGGTTCAGTAAAAACATACTATGACTCTGTTGCCGCCGGCGCCTCTTCCTTGAATAATAGAATTATCACCTTCAAGAAGTGGGGAGAGTGGGAGGTCTATGCTCCATCCGACGGAGATCAAGTATATATAACTGACGATCGAGAATCTCGATTATACGATTCTAGACGGGACTATTGGACACCTATGGATAGAGTATCGTCAAAGGGTTTAACTGTAACTGGCGCCATTAAGTCCACCAAGGCAGTCGAACGCGGCGGTATTTTTAGCGCCCGCAGAGGACCAGCGCTTGCCTATGTTTGGTCTGTTAGCGCCAAGTCTGCGTCAGTTCCATGGACTACTATCTCGCGAACTGATACGTCATACTACTCAGCCTCGAAGGACAGCTCTCGCATTCGCATATTAGAAGATGGAGACTACAGAATATCATATGGTATAAATTGGTACCAAACCGGCGCCATCCCCCCGATTGGATTCAAATCATATGTGGTGTCATCTAGCTATGCTGCCGGGTCAGGATCAGCAGCCGTAACAAGTTCTATTAGAGTGGTACCCGCCTCATCCGATGCAGCCACCATAACAACAACGGGCGGCGGTTATACTTACGGCTCCCATACCGCTAATTTTATAACCGACTTAAACTCCAATGACATAATACAACTATACGTAGAGCATCTTTGGGGCGACCTTCCGCGAACCACAAGCACCGAACTTGATCAAGTTTGGATTCTATTAGAGAAAGTATAGTGTTTTACAAGCATAGTTTGTTAAATATGTGGTTTTTGCACATCACAATACTATTTATTTTTGAACTAATCCCTTTATAGGAGAGAATTTATGTCTAACTTGCTCAATGAAGCAATTGTGGATGCCAAAGCATTACGCACAGCAGCCCTGAAAAATGCCGAAACTGTCGTCATCGAAAAATATTCTGAAGAGGTCCGCGAGACTCTCGAAAAGCTATTAGAGCAAGAAGAAGCTGAGCTTGGCGCTGCTGCCCCTGATTTGGGCGCCGACCCGGGAGCCGCATTAGAAGACCCTATGGCAGAGCCCGCTCCAGATATGGGGATGGAGGCTGCAGCCCCCGTCGATGATCTGGGCGCAGAGCCTGCAGCGATAGATGAAATTGCAGAAGACGATATTCCTCTTGGATCGACAGATGGCTTTGCGGATCTAGAGGGGAAGAACTTGTCTTCTTTTCCATCCCATGGGGAAAATGTAGAACTTACACTTGATCTTGGAGCCCTGCAAGAAGGGATCGAGAACCTTAAAGAAGAGTTAGCCAACGAAGAGCAAATCGATATCAACGAGATTGATCTGGCAGCCCTCTTAGGAGAAGACGACTCTGAGACTCCGGACCCCGAAGCTGACGTGGACTATACTGCTGGCGTTGATGATGAGAAAGGCGACCCTGCCGGCGGAGAAGCTGCCGATGAAACCGCAGATTCTATCGCAATGAAGAACGCTGGTTTAGAAGAAGATGCCGCGCTAGGTTTGGCTAGCCATCTTATGGGCAAACGCGACGACGAAGATGACGAAGATGAAGACAACATTAACGAACTCGTCGACGCGATCGTGGAGAAACTTACAGTAGACATGGGTGCGGACTTGAGCGGCTGGGCAGGTCGCTCGTCCGAAGACCAGAAATGGGCCATGGAAAAAGAATTAGCACATCGTAGAAGTACAGATGTGGAAGAAGATTTAAAGAATTTGAAGAAAGCTCAAGAAGAGTTGGTTTTTGAAAATAGCCAAGTCAACGAGCAAAATAATCAATATAAGCAAGCAGTTAATGAGCTTAAAGAGAATTTGCAAGATGTAAATCTTTCTAATGCTCGCTTGCTTTATACAAACCGGATATTAAGAAATACCTCCCTTAATGAGCGACAAAAAAATAAAATTGTCGAAGCGATTTCTGGCGCCGGTTCTGTGATGGAAGCACGAACGATATACGATACACTTCAAAGCACAGTGCAGACCACTCCAAGGAAGGGTCCACAATCACTGAGCGAAGCAATTGGTAACCGTTCAACCGTCATGCGGGCATCTCGTAAAGAGACGCCTATTTCCGATCCTATTTCAGATCGGATGAAAAAACTAGCTGGAATAAAATAAATAATAATAATTTAAATTTACAAAAAAAAGGAGGTGATTTAAATGTCTAGTATTATCGAAAGATTGACCGAAGGAGTTGTCAATCGTGATATGCGCGCCGAGAGTAACGCTCTTCTTTCCAAGTGGGAGAAGACCGGACTTCTGGAGGGTCTCGAAAACGACCGAAAGAAGAATACAATGGCTCGCTTGCTTGAGAACCAAGCAAAAGAACTGCTTCGCGAGAGCAGCAGCATGGCAGCTGGAGATGTTGAGGGCTTTGCGTCCGTAGCATTCCCCATCGTACGCCGTGTATTCGCAGGCTTGATCGCAAACGATCTTGTCTCTGTTCAGCCCATGAGTTTACCCTCGGGTCTGATTTTCTTCCTGGATTTCGTCTATTCCCCCGACCTCGGTGGAAAATCGGCGAGTGTAGCGAAGAACAGATTTGGTAACATTTCTGGTTCCTCGATCTATGGTGGTAATAAGGTTGGTTCCGAGATCACTGGTGGTCTGGGACTTGTTGGTAACTTGGCTCAGGATCGTCCTGGTCCTCGTACTGTTGGCGCAAGAGGTTATGCATATGCATCTCCGAGGTTCGTGGTGAAAGCGAGCCCAACTGGCGTCGTCATTAAGAAGCAGTGGAACATCAACGGAGCCGCAGCTAACAGCCTCGCAGCCAATCAGAAAATGATTGATTACGATCCAGATATCAATTCCCTTACGGGTAGTTCAACAGCCTATAGGGTTCTTGTTGTCGATGTAGACCAGAAGTATTTCTTGACCGGATCTTCAACTGCAGATTTTGATAATCTCGGTGCATTCGAGATTTCATCTTCTGCGCTAGATGCAGCGATGGCTACTTGGACAACCCCGGCATCCAACCCGTCACATCAAGTTCGTCGTTTAACTCAGCGTGTTTCGGCAACTGAGTCGGCAACTTCGACGAAGGCAGTTCGTTTCGTGTTCACTCTGAACAACGCTGCGGGCACCCTCGCCGTTAACGGATCCGGCGGCGGTCTCGACTCTCTCTTTATGACAGTCCCAATCGTCGATACCTTCACTAACGCCGGCTCCGGTCGTCTTGGTGCAGTTGTTGGTGCTACGGAATGGGGACTTGAGGGTAGCTCTCAGATTCCTGAGATCGACATCAAAGTCGATTCCGTGGCTGTCACCGCGCAGACCAAGAAGCTCAAGGCTAAGTGGACGCCAGAATTGGGACAGGATCTTAATGCCTATCACAATCTTGACGCCGAAGTCGAGCTTACGTCGATTCTCTCTGAGCAGATTGCTCTTGAGATTGACCGCGAGATCCTTGGTGACCTTGTAGGCGGAGCAACTGCTTCTACTTACTACTGGTCGCGTTCCCCGGGGCTCTTCGTTAACCGTGCAACCGGTGCTGAAATTGGTGCGTCCTCAGCGGCTCCCGACTTCACTGGTACGGTTTCCGAGTGGTATGAGACTCTTGCGGAGACCATCAATGATGTGTCTGCACAAATCCATCGTAAGACTCTACGTGGTGGAGCTAACTTCGTCGTCTGCGGACCTGAAGTTGCAAACATCCTTGAGTTCACTGCTGGATTCCGTGCTTCCGTCACTGCTGATGACGACCGTGGTTCCATTGGAGCCGTTAAGGTTGGTTCACTGAGCAAGAAGTTCGATGTCATTGTTGACCCGTACTTCCTTCGCAACGTGATCCTCGTTGGTCGTCGCGGATCCTCTTTCCTTGAAAGCGGATATGTGTACGCACCGTACGTGCCACTGCAAACTACACCAACAATCTTCGGCGTCGAAGACTTCGTGCCCCGCAAGGGCGTGATGACTCGCTACGCTAAGAAGATGGTTCGTCCTGACCTCTATGGTCTTGTTATTGTACGCGGACTACTTGGTGAAGCCGGCGCTACTACTTAATAATTAAGTTAATAGCCAATAAAACGTAAAGCCCCCTTCTTCGGAAGGGGGCTTTCGTACGTTTGAGACTATATATTAGAGACAAAAGGAACCATAGAAATGTCCGTTACAGTAACAAAACAATATAACCCCCTTGCAGCCAGAATAGTACAAGATACCGCCGCAGACAAAACCGCACAAGACAATACAACCGCGGCCGCAGGCACTCTTTACATGGTCGAGATTGACAATACCGCTGCATCCGGCTCTGAGGTGGCTTATTTTAAACTGGCGGATGCCACATCCTGTACTCCCGGAACTACAGCCGCCACCATGGTCTTCTATTGTCCGAATGGAGCCAAGCGCAGTTATGTATTTCCAGAAGGGATCGTCTTTAGTCTCGGATTTAGTCACTGGTGTGTTACCGGCGCCGGCGAATCGAGCGTCGCATCCCCCGTGGGCACAGTGGCTGTCAGATACGTGACAAGCGCCAGTTAATTGGCCGAATAATAACAAATTAAGTTATTTTGACGCATAGTCTTTCAAAGACGCGGAACTACTTATGGATAGAAGACCAAAAGGTCTTTTCCTATGTTTAATGACATGATTACAAATGGAGGGTTATAAAAATGGGAACCAAAAGAGTGGGCTTGGCTAGAACCCAAGCACTAATACAAAATTTAAAGAGAGAAATGACGGCAGGATCCGCAAATATTCGACTGTTTGTGGCAGATCAACCACAGCTTCAGACTTATGTATATAAGTGGACGTTTGGAACTGATACGGCGACAGCCACGGAGCACGTTTTAAAAGGCGCCGATGGAGGAACTTTACAGATCCCCGCAGGCTTCGTGATAACTGGTGGTTGGCTTGAGGTTGACACCGCGGTCACGTCCGCCGGCGCCGCTACGGTCGAGATTGGTGCCGCCACTAGTGGCGGATTAGACGATCCAAATGGATTTGTGACATCAATTGCTAAAGGTAGCCTGACCACGGCTAGTGTTCATCCTTTTGATGGTGCTCTTGCACACAACACGACCGCAAAGGGCAGCAAAGCAGTAGCAGCTGACTCGGTGGTTATAACTATTGGCACAGCCGCGCTCACTGCAGGTAAGCTGTATGTCTATGTTCAGGGATATCAATCTTTAGGATAGAGATAGTTAAAATATGTTTTCATATTTGCCCCCTCTTCGGAGGGGGTTTTTCTTTTGGAGACCACAACCCCAAAACCCCGATCTCCCAATTTTTTTTCTCCGACCATTTTTTGAGATTTTCGTTTTGTTATTTTAAAACTACTTATTAATGGACAAAACACAAGGAGTTCCACATGGGAAAGAAAAGAAGAATGCTCTCATCAAAGAAGAAATTTGGCACGAAACACAGCAGCCACCCACGCATGAGGCATATCATGAAGATTGAAGAGACTGAATCAGCGGTAGTCACCATGACGGTCACAGAGCCCGAGGTAGCAATACCGATCATAACCGCCACTCCTCCGGAGATCAAGACAACACCACCGGTACTTGAGAATACGGTCACACCGCCTATAACTTTAAAATCAACAGAGGCGACAACCGTAGTGGAGAAAGCAGCTACTGCCCCCGTTATTAAGAAGGCTGCACCGGTCAAGAAAAAGGCACCTGTCAAAAAGACGCGCAGAAGCATCACAAAATCCAAAACAATTTCACGAAACACATAAAATAAACGTTTATGCTGATTGATTTGAGTTTTGTAAGCGTCTTTACTATTTATTCCTAGGAGGGATCGTGTGTGCCAACCAGTCTCAATCCAAAATCAGAAACCAGTGCAGTAATATTGACAAGCACAGGTAGTGCTAAGAAGGTTTCTGTAGCTTGCCCTATCGGGTTTTATACATCTTCCGTTGACTTTTTAAGCGGCGCCTCAATGCAGGTCGGATACGTTTATAAGAAACTCGGCGGTGATGTTGTAGATATCGAGCTTACCCCCGGAAATGTATACGCAGCGTACGAGGAGGCGGTATTAGAGTATTCCTTTATTATCAACCTACATCAGAGTAAGAATGCGCTTTCTGACGCCCTGGGAGACACTACAGGAACCTTTGACCATCGAGGCAAGCAACTAAAAGGACCCACAGGCTCTAATCTGAGATATCCAAAATTTCAGATGTCTTATGCTAAGAAGGTGGGCGACGGTTTAGCCACCCTTGCGAATATGGGTGGTACTACTCCGATCTATTCAGGATCGCTAATACCCAGGCAGGCAGCGCAGGACTATAACCTGCAGGCGATTGTAGAAAATGCATCTACTAGCGGCAAGGATGAAAAAGGAAGACCGGTCGCCTATTCCGGAAAAGTCGAGGACAGCAGAATCTTTATCACAAAAGTCTTCTTTAGATCTCCCCGCGCAATGTGGCGCTTCTATGGATACTACGGCGGTGTGGGCGTTGTCGGAAATATGTCGACTTATGGACAATTTGCCGATGACTCAACCTTTGAGATCATCCCAACGTGGCAGAACAAGATGCAGGCGATCATGTACGAGGACTCTTTATTTACTCGAACATCTCACTATTCTTACGAACTTAAAAACAATATGCTGCGCCTTTTTCCGTCCCCAAGCCTGTTTCCCTTTATGAATAGTGAAATATGGTTTCAATTTTATGTTGAGTCAGATTCGACAGCTTTGGGTGCCGGCTACAACGACGGAATGGAGGGTGTCAATAATATGAACTCCCTGCCTTATGGTAATATTCCTTTTAGAAATATTAACTCGATAGGTAAACAGTGGATTAGAAAATATTCGCTAGCACTTTGCAAGGAGATGTTAGGGCAAATTCGAGGAAAGTTTACCACCATTCCCATTCCAGGTCAGTCAGTCACCCTCAATCATGCAGATTTGTTGAGTCAAGCCAAGACTGAACAGCAAGAATTAAAAGATAAGCTATTAGAAATCCTTACGAGTATGGAATACACTGAGCTTATCAAAAAGGATAGCGAAAAATCTGAGGCAGCCGCTACAACCTTCAAGAACTCTCCGTTGCCAATTTTTGTGGGATAGTAAGATATGTCAGACGAGTGGAAAAGACCTGAGCAGCCCCCACCGCCGCTGTTCCTAGGTAAAAAAGAACGAGACCTTGTAAAGCAGGTTAACGATGAGCTTATTGAAAAGATCATCGGACAACAGATCTTATATTACCCGATCGACATGGAACGAACAGATTTTCACGAACTATACGGAGAAGCGATTAATAAGACCTATTTGCCACCCGTGCGCATCTATGCATTAGTAGAATTCAGCAATTACTCGACAGATTACCTTAAAAGTGCTGGTATAGATAAAACGTGGGAGATAAATGTCCACTTTCACAAAAGAAGACTTGAAGAAGATCAAGATCTATATGTGAGAGAGGGTGATTTTGTTTTATATGGCGATTATTACTACGAGATAGTCAAATTAACCGAAGTGAGTAAGCTTTTTGGGCAAGTTGAGCACGGTTTTGAGATCAGCGCTATATGTAAGAGAGCAAGAAAGGGATTATTCGATGCTACCTGATAACTTTGACTTTGCAATGCTTCCTGAACTTCCTGGAACTGGTTCTATCGGTCTAAAAGAGGTTGGAATGCTCGCATCCAACATCGAAAATATAGATTATGCGATAATGTCGTGGGTTAAAGAGGACTTAGATCTTCAGGCTTTGACCAACGAAGGAAGAAAGACGGTGCCTGTACTGTGGCAAGTTCCCGAGCGCTCTTTCCAAATTAAAAACAAGAAAGAATTGAGAGATGACGGCGATGCCCTGAAGCTTCCCTTGATCAGTGTTGAACGTACAGCCGTGACTAAAGATCCTGAACGAAAAGGCGCCTTTCAAGCACAAATATACGCAAATGAAAAGAACGGACGCTCCGGACGTATGGTGATCGCCAGAAGAATCTTAGAAGACAAGACGCGCAATTTTGCAGCTGCATCTCAAATGAGAAGAATGCCCAAAGACGCCAAACACCAGCTTTACTATCCACGAACAAATAAAAAGATTGTTGTTCAGACTCTATCTATCCCGATCCCTGTCTATGTGACTATAAACTATAAGATCGCCTTAATAACAGAATACCAACAGCAGCAGAACGATCTCCTAGCTCCATTCATTGCCCGGCCGGGACAAATTAACGCTTTTGCTATGAGACGGAATGGGCACCTGTATGAAGCCTTCATAGATAGCGAATTCACGCACACCAACAATGTATCAGACTTAGCCGAGGAAACTCGCCAGTTTATGACTGAAATAAATATCAAGGTATTAGGATACCTGATCGGCGAAGGCGAGAACGATGATCGAGAATTGGTCAAAATAGAAGAAAGTGTAGTAGAGGTTACTTTCCCCAGGGAATCTGTGCCTCTTCCTGGGGATACTTCATTTTTAGAAGATTAGTTCCTGATCAGGAGGTAAAATTATTTATCCTCTTGAAGCCTTTTGAAAATGCATAAACTATTTACTGATGATTGTACTATCAATTAGACTACTTTAACGAAGAGAGGGTTTTACGAAGATGTCTGTTAAAAACTTTAAATTTGTATCTCCTGGCGTATTTATCAACGAGATTGATAATTCATTTATCCCGCGTACGCCAGACGCCATAGGTCCCGTAATCGTCGGACGATCGGCAAAGGGACCAGCAATGCAGCCAACCAAGGTCGAGTCATTTAGTGACTTTGTTACCATGTTTGGGGATACTGTGCCGGGAAACCGCGGCGGTGATGTTTACCGCGAGGGTAACTACCAATCGCCGATGTACGGCACCTACGCCGCAAAAGCGTTTTTGGCATCTAACGTTGCACCTCTTACATATGTTCGCCTGCTTGGGCAACAAAATGTCAATAAGCGCGGCACCTCCGCAGCCAAGGCTGGCTGGCAAACTGCCACTCAACCAGTAGCTGGTGGTGGTGCGTACGGACTGTTCCTGATCAAGTCTTCTAGTGTCGTTGGTTCCCAGCGCGGAAACCTTGGAACGATGAATTGTGCCGCAATTTGGTATCTTGACAACGGAAACATACAACTCAGTGGTACCGTGTGGGGATCATCAGGATTAACCACAACTGCGTCTGCAGGCTGTCTTGTTGAATCAGACTCAAATGGTAAATTTAAGGCAATGATTGCTGGAACTGCTCAAGGCGCTCAAACCTTCACATTCAACTTCGACGATAATTCAGAAGACTTTATTCGTAACCAATTCAACACAAACCCACAGCTTATCGGATCGGGTGATTATTACCCGACCTCCGCAGAAGTTGATTACTGGCTTGGAGAAACTTTCGAGCAGGACGTCCGAGAAAAAGGCGCCACGGGCGTAAAATCCATTGGTATAATTCTAGCACTCGGTGCCGGTTCACTGACGGCGCCCACACAGGGTCCTCAAAAGATGAAGGGACAAGCTTCGAGAGAAGCTGTTGCCGGCTGGTTTATCGCACAGGACATGGGAGTCTCAACGGCGTTCAAGCCAACGAAAACTCAAAAGCTTTTCCGACTCAAGGGACGCGGACATGGTGAATGGCTCAACAAGAATGTCAAGATCTCTATTGGCAGAATTAAGCAGTCCACCACCACCTCCTCCCCGTATGGATCTTTCTCGGTCATACTCAGAAATATTAACGATACGGACAGCAATGTACAAATTATTGAAAGATTCGATAACCTTACACTTGATCCTACTTCTCCAAACTTTATTGCCCGCAAGATTGGCGATAGATATAACAAGTGGGACAGCACGAACAGAACACTTAGACAATATGGAGAGTACGACAACAAGTCAGACTTTATATATGTAGAATTGGCCGAGGATGTGTCTGCAGGCGCAACAGATGCTGCACTGCTCCCATTCGGCTACTATGGACCACCGCGATTTGCCGGCTACACAAACCTAAGCTCTTCAGAAAGAACCGCCACGGTCAACGAAAAGCTGAAAAGCTCCATGATTAAAACTAGCGCATCCTTCAACGGATTTGCCACAGGTCAAGGAACGTTCATTCTGAGAATGTCCGCTGGCGCCAACGCAGGTATCAGCAAAGGTACATCGAGTATCGGATTAGGACCGGTCATCGCCGACGGCGCCGGTGTGTTCACTGGACCCTGTGCAAGACTTGGACTGACTGCTTCAAACGGCACATATGTTCAGTATAGGCTAGTCGGAGGCACCGACGGCGCCACCGCAGGCACATCCAGCAACGGACAGCTGATTCGCACCAGTACCCGAACTGATGGCGGAGGAGGACTCTTCAGGTCTGTTGCTTGGGTGACTGGCTCTAATACAGTTTCCACGCTTACCAACCTTAAGAATGCTATTGAAAGCACAAATGGACATGGAAAGAGCCCTTTCACAATGACGATTAGAAACCAAGCCGCTAGCGACACCGGCCCAGCAACGATGACTATCAGAATGAACAAGGCGGGCAAAGGCGCATTTAGCACCAGACCCGTACGTCACTCTGGTTCGCTCAAAATGGGTCCATCCACCCGGGTCGTCTCCCGAGCCACCAACATTACGATGATCACTGCATCATGCCTCGCCGGCGGCGTCGTCGCCCCAGGCGGCTTCAAGATCAGAGGTGTTCCACTCATTGGCAATTCCCGCACATCTGGATTGTCCGGAGGTGTGAACAAGAAGGGTACCAACTCGGACTTCACGGCATCACTTGTATTCCCGTACGCCCCACTTCGTCTCTCGGCAAGTAACGGCGGACTCACAGATCCTACAAATGCATACTTTGGAATGCGCACCACGCGCACAACAACTTCTGATCAGAATTCTTATGGAATTTTTGATATGCACAGGCTCTTATATTCAAACTTCCCAGACGATCCTACTTCTGGCGCGGATACCGCTGGTAAAGGCGTTAAGGAGTTTTCCTACATCTTCACGATGGACGATATTCGACGCACTAATGCCACAGGATCCTACTACTACCAGTCGGGCTCACGCAAAGCTGACACGTCAGTCTCAGCGACAGCCGTTACAGGTGGATACAAAGCGCTACTTGACGCCGGCTATGATCGATTCACCGCACCTATGTGGGGCGGATTCGACGGCTGGGATATCAACAAGCCAGATCCTGCAGCAAACTCGCTGATGGCAACTTCAGATAACGAAGAGACTAGCTATGTTTTCAACACATATAGACAAGCTCTAGAGACTGTGGCCGATCCAGAGTTGATTGATATGAACTTGTTGGCAACTCCCGGACTCACTAACACGGCTCTGACAAGATTGTCAGTGGAAATGTGTGAAGACCGTGCAGATTCAATGGCGCTGATTGATCTTCCAAATGTTTATACTCCTCCTCACGAGACGTATCGTACAAAGGATACCCGCGCTAGCCGCAGTATTGTCAACGCAGCCAATAACCTACGAGATCGTCGCCTAGATTCATCTTACGGAGCCACCTTCTATCCTTGGGTACAAACCCGAGATGCATTCACGGGACAAAACGTCTGGATACCGCCTACGGTAGCTATGATGGGTGTTCTTGGAAGCTCAGAGGCTAAGGATGCAGTCTGGTTTGCGCCGGCAGGGTTCAACCGCGGCGGACTTTCAGATGGTGCCGCAGGAATCCCAATTACAAACGTAACAACGCGTCTTTCATCGAAAGATCGCGACACACTTTATGACGCAAGAATTAACCCAATTGCGGCATTCCCTTCCACGGGAATCGTGGTCTTCGGACAGAAGACTCTCCAAGAGCGCCAAAGCGCCCTTGATAGAATCAATGTCAGAAGGCTTGTGATCTACCTTAAGAAGCAAATCTCCATTCTCTCAACACAAATCTTGTTTGAGCAGAACGTCCAATCGACATGGGATCGCTTCAAGGGCTTGGTAGAGCCATTCCTCGCCAACGTCAAGACTCTGTACGGTATTTCCGAATATCGTCTGATTCTCGACGAGAGCACAACCACACCGGATTTAATCGATCAAAACATCATGTATGCGAAGATTATGATTAAGCCAGCGAGAGCAATAGAATTTATTGCAATCGACTTCGTCATCGCTTCAACTGGAGCATCTTTTGACGACTAATTTTCAGCTTGACTACTAGTTAATTCATTAAGGGAGAAAAATAACAATGCCATTCTGGTCAACAGACTTCCAAGAGGACGTCACCCTAAAAGATCCAAAAAGAGCCTTTAGGTTCACTGTATCTATTATGGGAATCAATTCCGTGAATGGGGGACCCGTACTATGGTATGCAACTTCCGTCACTAAACCATCATTTACAATTGCTGCAACTGATCATGCGTTTCTAAACCACACCTTTAAGTATCCCTCCACAGTCAAGTGGGATCCGGTTACAATTAAGATGGTTGATCCTGCAGGTGATCCCGATGTTGCGGCAACCCTTTCTGCAATCGTTGAAGCAAGTGGTTACTCTGTGCCCACAAATGCTTCAACCGAGAACTTGACTAGCATGTCGAAAGCAAAAGCTGCCGGCGCCCTAGGCAGAGTTCTTATCACCCAAATTGATTCAAACGGCTCCCCGATTGAGACGTGGACACTGTGGAATGCATTTGTCACTAAGCTCGAGTACGGCGGAGAGTTAAAGTATGGCGAAGAAGCCCTCACGGAATACTCCATGGAGTTGACTTTCGATTGGGCTCGCGTAGACACCCTTGCTGGATCCTCTGCGATCGCACTCGGTGGAACAAGTTTCTATAATTCATGAAAATGCAATAATTTGAGAGGTGTATATTGTCAAGAAATAGAAGTCGGACAGGCGTAGAAAAAACAACGAAAGACGCTGATCCGCCCTTAAACCAACTAGCCGGAGAGCAGAATAATTCATTCTCGTTCGTTATCCCGACTGAATTCGTTGATCTTCCATCAGAAGGAAGACTTTACCCAGAAGGGCACCCACTTTGTGGTACCGCCCATATTGAAATAAAGCAAATGACTGCGAAAGAAGAGGATATTTTAACGTCCCGTTCTTTGCTCAAGAAGGGGATCGCTATCGATCGCCTTATTCGGAATGTCATTGTTAACAAGGCTATCGATCCAGGAAGCCTATTAATCGGAGATCGCAATGCGCTTATCGTCGCATGCCGAGTTTCGGGTTACGGCAATCTTTATAAAACAAAGGTAAACTGCCCATCATGCGCTGAATCGCAACAATACGAGTTTGATCTTAATTTAGCTTCGATAAAAGCCCCAGTATCTGCAGAGAAAGAAGATGGAGAAACTTTCGATGTTACTGAAAATGAGAACGGTACCTTTGAGGTAACTCTTCCGCAAACAAAACTCGTTATTGGGTTGAGATTATTAACAGGTCAAGATGAGCGCAGGATTAGTTCTCTGTTGGAGAGCGATCGGAAAAAGAAAGCGGACAGAATTGTTACCAGGCAACTCGCTAACATCATTATTTCAGTCAATGGAAACGAAACGACCGAAGCGGTCAATTATGTATCCAATAATCTTCCTTCGGGAGACTCCAAGTATGTAAGAGAAGCGTATAAATTTATTGCGCCAAATCTAGACTTATCCCAATATTTCGCATGCGAGACTTGTGGTCACGAGCAGGACATGGAGGTTCCGCTCAATGCGGAGTTTTTTTGGCCTAACGCCTGATTACATGGAAGCTGTTTATGAGCAGTTTTTCTTTTTAAAGTACTCCGGAGGATGGTCATTTAGCGAAGCCTATAATTTACCCATCGGTCTGAGGGTATGGTTCGTTGAACGCTTGATTAAACAATTAAAGATGGAAAAAGAAGCGATGGAGAGCGCACAAGCGCAGCCAGGCTCAAGCGGAGGTTCTCGGCAGACTCTGAACGCCTCTAATCAGCCTAAATCTCCCGATTTTTAAAACGCAGTTGATAAATTGTTTGATAACTATTTATTGTAATAAGGAATTTTATTTTGGCTGCAACCTTAGATGATATATATGGGGTATTAAAAGACTGTTGTGCCAAGCTTGGTACAAGCGCCCCAGGCGCCCCAGGCACAGGCGCCGGCGGAGCACCCGGCACAGGCGCCGGCGGAGCACCCGGCACAGGTGCTCTAGGCATTGATGCCGCAGGGACAGACGCTGCCGCAGGCAGCGTTAACCAGCTTAAAGATGCAGTAAAAGAAGCGCAAGGGGAAGTCGGAAATGCCAAGAAAGGCACCGCAGAATACAATGAATCCCTCAAAAAATTAAGAAAAGCGCAAGCGGAACTTAACAAGGAAGTGGAGTCAGGCACCAAAGGGTTAGGCAGCTTTAGCAAAATGTTAGGTAAAGCCGGGAAGGCGGGACGCGCATTTGGGGGTCTTCTCAAGACCGCCGGCGGCATGGTCCTCAATTATGTAAAAGCGACACTGGATCTAACAAACTCGCTAAGAGCCGCCGAACAATCATTCCGAGCAACCACAGGCGCATCTAAAGCCATGGCCGATAACATCGGGCAAGCTTATGATCAGTTGCGTATATATGGAGTCAGCATTGGGGAAGCCTCCGCCGCCACTCAATCTTTGTATGGCAGCGTTAGCGATTTTTCAACGATGTCGGGCAAGCAGCAACAAGACTTGGTTAAAACTGGCGCCCTACTGGCTGAGGTCGGTATCGACACAGGAACGTATGCATCTGGAATCCAACAAGCGATGAAAACGATGAGTATGTCTGGTGAAGAAGCATCCCAGATGTTTATTGAAATGCGTGCTACAGCCATTGACCTTCAGATGCCGCTCAGTGACCTTACGGGCGCCTTCGGCGGCATGGAAAATGAGTTAGCAAAGATTGGCTCAACCGGATCGAAAACGTTTAAGGAACTAGCTAGAATATCAAAGATAACTGGTCTTGAAATGAACAAAATTGTAAGTATTGTTGAGAAGTTCGACACTTTCGAGGGCGCCGCGGACGCTGCAGGATCGCTTAATGCAATGTTGGGCGGCAACTTTGTTAATTCCATGGATCTTATGATGGCGGAGGATCCTGCCGAGCGATTTATGATGCTTCGCGATGCGTTAGACGCATCCGGACAATCATTTGAAGATATGGGGCGCTTCCAGAAAATTGCTATGGCACAAGCCATGGATGTGGATGTTGCAACACTAGGTAAGGCGATGAGCGGCAACATGGACGACTTCCAAAAAGAAATGGGCAAAACCCCGGCTACCCTCGAGGCGGTACAAAAAGATGCCTTCACCATGAAGTCTTTCGAGGAAATTGCCGACAATATCAAGAAAGCATTTATGCCCTCCATTAATGCCTTGGAGAACGCAGCAACCAACCTGTTTGACAAGAACGCAGACAGTCTTCTTGCGGCTACTCAAGCGATCAATAGCACAATGATAGCCAAAACCGAGGACGTTACGGACAAGTGGGGAGATTTCATTGGCTTAGCGATGCTTCTCATGCAAGTCATTACAGCGATTGCCAGCGTCGGAGGGTGGGGTCTGCTTACTAGCGCTTTATCTGCCGTCGGCGCCGCTCTTTCCGCGATCGGTGGCGTCGTCTTTTCAATTCCAGCTGGAATCGCAGCACTTGTTGTGGCATTCACCGGTGGCATTATGGGGGTATGGAAGAAGTGGGAGTGGATCAAGGAGGGCTTCTCAGGGGGTCTGTTCGAGGGCACCAAGAGGTGGTACATGGCTTGGTTCACCGGAATAATCGCTATGTTTGGAAAGCTAGTCGCGTATGTAGCTGAGTTTTTTGGGTTTGATGCACCCTGGATTACTCTGTTTAAGGATTCCTTTGATCCTGCCAATTTTGATCAAATAATGAATGCCTGGACCGGTTGGTTTAAAAATCTAGGCGCTAGCTTCATGTCGATAATCCCATCCCGGGAAGAACTCGGTGCGAAAATTACAGATACCGGTAAATCAATAGTTCAGGGATTTAAAGACTTTTTCGATATTAGCTCACCATCACAGCTATTATATAACGAGGTGGGGCTCCCACTTGTCCAGGCTCTTATGTCGCCATTTGAAAACTTTGGCAAATGGGTACGTGAAACAATAGATGGAATATACAATCTTCTTCCTGCTTGGGCTCAGCGACTCATAAGTGTTGGACAAAAGCTAGCCGGCGCAAGTCTAATGGATGTTGTTACCGGCGGCGCAAATCCAGCCATCGGAGATGCCATGGGTTTAGCCTCGGAAGGGATAGCAGCAGTAAAAGCCAATGCGGAAGCCCAATGGCAAGGAATGATGGGTGCAAGTGAGTCTGCCGAGAAGAAAGATCCTTATGTTCTCAACTTATCTATGAATATGGATGGTCGAGAAATGGATAAGAAGGTAGTTAATGTAGTAGGCGGGATCGCACAAGCTGCCACACATGGAGATTAATAATGGGAAGCAATAACGACACTAATTTTTTCTGGCAATCAAAATATACTGCTGGTAAATCTGGAGAACTCGAATCTGAATCTTTTGTTGATGGATCGGACGCATACGCCAATGGCGGAAAAATGGTCCTCTCATTCTTGCATGTAGCTTCAAAACAGTCTGTATTTTTCAAAGCTTTCATCACAAAATACGATGAAAACTGGAAAGCTGACTGGAAGTCTCAAACGGCATTCGGGCGCACCGATCCCATATACACCTATTCGAACACGATCAGAAATATCAGTTTAGCCTTTTCTGTGCCGGCATCTTCCGAAAGCGAAGCTTTCGAAAACATGGGAAGAATACAAAGTCTATCTCAAATGCTGTATCCTACATACATGAAAGCTGCAATGGGAAACCAACAGAAGCAAGGCTTCCGCGATCAGCTTCTTTTGTCGCAAGCCCCGCTGGTACGGATTAAAGTATTAAACCTGATTCAAGACGTGTCACAGCTCGAACCAGCAGCTGCAGACAAAAAAAGCAAATCAGAAATGACTAAACGCAACGATTTATACAACCAATATCTTTCGTCGGCGGATCCCGAGTTAGGTCTGCTGTGCGCCATAAACAACGTCAGTGTGAGCACCGAAATGACAAAAGAGGGTGTTTTAGAAAAAGGACCCAACACGGTAATGCCCGTGAACTATAACGTTTCAGTCGACTTTTCGGTTATTCACGAACAAACGATTGGTTGGGACGACGAAGGCAACGCGTTAGCCCCCAATTATCCATACGGTACCCAAATGTGGGAAGCCCCCACTGACCTCGCAGTCTCGGACGACCAAAATTGGAGTGCGCGCTTGAATAAAGAAAGGCAGCTTCAAGCCGCACAGGACACCGCGCGCTCCAAATACGCCGGGCTTCTTGGTGGAGTTAGAGCCAGACAAGATCGAAACAGAGCCAATGGTGATACTTATATCAACCTCGGGGTGGTTGGTGTCCCGGCATTCGGAATTGGAGAGGGGCTGTCTATTTATGGGTGGGAGCCGTTTGCTGCCGGTGGTGCCGGCGCCGATGGCGGTGTTCAGGGCGCTGCAGCACAAGAATACATTAATGATAACGACTCTGTTCAGGATTGGGGCTCAGAATGATATCACTATGGAGCAATAAGAAATAGAAATGGGAAGATATAGTGACACTCAAAGGTTTCATAACGACGAAGAGTACTACGAGTACCTGCGCCGCACGCGGGGTATAAAAAATGTCGTACATTATGCAACGCCGGCACTAAGAAACCCATCAATCGTAGATCGCATGAGCATCGTTGCCGATCAGCACGTATGGAAATACGGAGATCGATTGTATAAATTAGCCCACCAATATTACGGGCACTCTCGCTATTGGTGGGTAATAGCCTGGTATAACGGACAGCCGACCGAGGCTCACATGCTGCCCGGCGACCTGATTCAGATACCGATCAATCTATCAGACGCTCTTAGTGTCTTAGGGCTCTAGAATGTTTGAAGAAGACGGAGACGAGCCCACCGAAACCGGGGACTACCATGGACCACATGGTAACCCAGAAACCATGGCTGAAGATGCCCGGAATTCCACAATGCCCCCCCTTCCGGAAGGAGGAGCCTACGACCCTTCCGACCGGGCATCATTCTGGACCTCGATCGCCGAATCCCTAAATTCGAGTTCAAAAGCTGATACGAACACACTGTGGTACAAATCGGATGGCTCCAAGTCCAGCGCTGGCATTCCAGGTGGAGATCTAGAACAACATCTTTTCTCCACGTGGGGATCCGATCCAGCCTACGACCATGTTAGAATGATGTGGTTGACGGCAGAAGAAAGATTTAAAGGCGCCGCTAGCACCCAGCCAGCGCACCTTGCCGCCCTGATGGATCTCCCCGACGCCATGACGGATCAAGCCCTTAGTGTGTATGGGCTTACTGCCGGCGCTATAGCAGATAAGATTTACCCTTTAATTCTAACTGAAAAACGAAAAGCCGATGCACGGTACGAACTCAAAGCGCCACCCGCCGGCACGACTGAGGATGTCGCTGGAAAATGGGGCGATATGCTTGGCCAACCAGGCAAGGATGCTCTAGCTGCCCTTGACAAGTGTGCCTCGCAAGTAACGAGCGGGGATTACTCCGGCTGCAAGCCCGGTGCCACGGCAATTGAAGAAGGTGTAGGGGCAGACGAGACGGTCCGGACTATTGGATTCAAAGAGCAATGTTTTCTTTTAAGCAAGGTTTCCACTCTGGCTGCATATAAAGGCGAAGCGAAGGAAGGTACTGGCATCTCAGGAGTTACCGCCGATACGGCAAGAACGGAAAGTGTAGGCGAACGATTTATGTGGAAGAGATGGCCCTACATACCCTCTCTTTGGCACAGTTCCGGAACTAATGCCTGCATCCAAGTGCAGTCCGATCCGTTCAACTTTATAAACGACATGGTTGTTTTTCCAGATACTCAGCAGTTTCTCCAAATGCCTTCCGAAGAGATTGCCAATTTACAGCCAATTATTCGGCTTTTTAAAATTATTAAAGGCCCCGCGGGCAAAGAAATACGAATCCCCATACATTTTGATACAGATGCGCACTACGATTTGGTCAACTTTATGAAGGGCGGAAGCCGCAACATCGGAGTGGGAATTCAAGACTTTCAGGTTAAATTTCAAGGTACTGCTCCGTTTGCAGCTAAGAAAGATCTTACGGCAAAGTTAACCATTTATGCTTCAAGTTTCGCTGAACTGGTGAGACCTAGGTATACGAAGATAGGGGCATCGAGTGGCGCGCCAGGGAGCGCCGGCGGCCAAGCCACTCTAAATAATATGAAAAAATATCAATATATAGATTTAGCCTTAAAAACCCAGTCTGCAGTTACTAAAAATAGCCTCGAGTCTAAAAAACCAGGTGCCACGATGAATTCTGTGACCGGTCTAGATTTTTCCATACGCGCCATTATAGGGGTGAACGAGCCTAGACGCTCTGTGTCAGGAAATGCGTTTCTTGAGGGCGCCCTATCAAGAAACTTTGTCACATTAGAAATGCTTCCGACAATCCACTCATTTGATTTTAATGATGATGGCTCGGTAAAATTTGAAATCAATTATAAGCCATTTGTAAATGAAAACTTCAGCTCCAACGCTTATGATATATTTGCAACTAAAGAAATCACAATGTTTCTACTTGGATCTGATATTATATCTACAACTATTATGAACAATTGTGATATAAAAGCCGCCGCAAATTTTAAAAGAAGTCAAGTGGAAAAGATAAAAGAAATTCAAACCGGAGCGATAGCCAGTTTACTTAAGAATGTATCTGATCAGGGTCTAATGAGATACCTTTGGATCCCAGATAAGCTTTTGAAAAAAATAAACAAACAGGGACCTCTTTTCGATTTTGAAGAACTGGTGAAAGAAAAGATAAGGATTAGCGCCTCAAAGGGCAAGCAGCTAAAGGTCAAAGTTGCCAAAGCGGCAACCAAAAGTAAAGAACAGGGAAAGAAAACCCCGATCGCCTCGACGGCAATAAGTCCCAACAGTGCCGGCATTCAGTTTATATATTTAAGCGATCTGATCGACGTCATATTGGATAGTATTGATCGACGAATGCAGCCAGGCAACATTTCAGCTATGCTTGAGAACATGAAGAAGGATAACTACGGTAAGCTCACCATCCGCGGTGGCGCCGGCGCAGTCGATTGGAATTCCCCGGAAGTCGCGACACAGATGCAGATAGCGAAAGATAGCTATATAAAGGAATATGCGAACTTCAAGAGGCTTAGAATAGTTCTAGGTCCAATCGAACTGGCAAATCCAATAAACCCTGCGCATGTTAAAATAGTTAATTTGGGAGATCTTCCAGTGTCTGTAAAATATCTTACTGAATTTCTTACCAGCGAAGTCCTATCAAAAGGGAGAAGGCAATTTCCCCTGGATCAGTGTATTGACAAACTAATCAATAAGATGATATCCAGTTTTTTAAATAATGATTCGTGCTTCAACGGAAGCGTAAAACAGAGAACATTCCCCAGAAGAACCTCCTTCGCTGCATACGGCATACCCACCACCCGTGCCGGCAGATATCGCCAGGACGACCCGCTCTTCGCCCATCTTGCAAATCGCCCAGACCTTGACATGTGTACTAGAATCTCAGCAAACCACTATTCGCGACCACTGATAGACACAGTGGGAAGAGTCGGAGAACAGATCAACGCCTCCAACCACCGCGACCTATATATGTATTCGGTCTTCTATACCGCCAATACGCTGCCTATCGGCATGTTTTCCGGCGATATAGAGGCAGACTCCGCCCGCGGTGTACACCACTATTGTGTGGGCAAGGACTCGGGTATTATCAAGGAAGTTAAACTTGTTCGAGATAAGAGAAAAGGAATCGCCGAGGCGCGCTATGCTCAAGATGGGTTTAACGGACTTACTCAGCTTAGAGAAATGTACCATGTAGAAATCACTACGTTTGCAAACATGTCAGTATATCCGGGCATGAAAATCTTTGTTGATCCTGCCGGCTGGGTACCCAAGATGGATTACGAAATCACCCAAGCCTTGGGTAGATACACTAATCTTACAGATTTTGGCATTGGTGGCTATTATGATATTGTAGAAGTGGAACATTTTTATGGCCCCGGCAAATTTGAAACCAAATTTACGGCAAAATGGACTGCTCAGATCGCAACCTCAACTCCAGCTTCGGCGACTAACTCAGTCTCCACCCCAGCGGAAAAGACGCCACAAAAATGCCAGGTGATCTTCAACCAAGAACGCGGCGGCGACGCGGTGGCAGGTGAGATACCCGCCGCCCGCGCGGCGGCTCTTGAAAGAGCCGCGCCTGCCCCGCTCCCACTCCCGCCACCATCAGCCGGCCCCGATGTTGGCATCGGTGTTGCCGGCGACGTCGCCGCCGGCGAGAACTTCAACACTGCGGTCGGTGCTCTACAAGCGGCTGGAATCGATCAGTTGAATTCCGCGGGACTCGATGACTACTAATAATATAATTTAGGAATATAATAAATAAGAAATGTCTGAATATTTTAAAGAAAGTAACGCCGAAACAGCTAGAGAGTTGTTTGAGAAAAGAGCCATGTATGATGTGGAGACCAGCACTCCTTTTCATACCAATGTGGTTAATTTTAATTTTGCCGAGAAAAAACTATATGGAAAAGTAAATAGGCTCTATCTGCCCATGGTCGTTGCAGGATCCGTGCTACCAATTAAATACTCTCCGTACCGGGCAGACCCCGGCACAGAAGCTGCAGCGCTAAATTTTGTAGTTGATGCCTTTTCTGAATTGATCCAAGATTTTGTGGGGGCTGCAGCTCGCAATTCTATTGAAGGAGGAGATAAATATCTCTCCAAGCCAAAAATATACAAAGGCTACCGCGACCCAAGGAGGCTATATCGAGAACACCTTGCGGAATATCAAAAGGGCATGCGCGCCGCATTGCGACATCAAAAGATAAGATATTCAAACTTTGGAGATTTTATTGGAAAAGTAATCCCTTATTTAGAGTCGACAGCTCGAATGTTTCCGTTTACCCTCCCAGCTTTTGTCAAAAGCACAAGTTGCCCGGCAATTTCTTCCGGCTTGGTTTTTGAAATAGCCGATTTAGAATATGACAACGACAAAGATAAATATGAAAAATTTTACTCTAGCCCCAATTGGGAATTCTATCTTAATGCATGTGCAAAACACGGATTTATGATAGATCAACACATTCCATGGCGCCTTGTTGCAGATATCGGATCCGCCCCCATGCTGTCTTATGCCTCTAAATATTCGGTACACGACACAGACAGTATACTAGCGCTAGCCTATACGGATGCCCACCGCCAATATTTTAGTCGCTTTAAAGAGTCACTCTATCAGATGTATTCCGAAAACCGCGCCAAAGGCTTTACGGCAACCACCTATGTTAATAACAATTCAAGAATAGTGACATATATTCCAGTTGAATATACTTCGGCATCCCTTTTCCGCCGGTACAATGATCTTTATTTTTTAAAAATATATTGCCAAATTCGATTTTTAGAAGAAGAGTCACCGCTCACGAAAAATCAGAAAGAAAGGCTTATAGAACAGACTTTGGAGTTAGCCAATATTAATTTTTCTAAGGCTCTCGACACTTTTGAAATTATTTTAAACAAAACGTTTGACTATCGAGGCTCTTTGACTTATATTAGTAATGCATTAGAAAAAATTTCTGAGTGAGGAAGAGTGTATTTTCAGGCGATAGATGATAAAAAAGAGTGTATAGGAATATACATGAACGGCGAATTGGTCTTTGATCCCGAGCTGATCCCCGACACCCTTGATACCGCGCGCACGTGGAAATGCTCCGGCACCACCGTAGATCATGAAGTCGACTATGGGTGGCTATTTTGTGGCGGAGATTCTCTGGGAGAAGTATGCCCTGCAGAGATTATTTCTGACTTTGAGGCAGCATCCGCTAAAATGAGAGCATACAGAAGATCTTTCGAAATAGCCAAAATTAATTTCAATGAACACTGCTTCTTTGATTTGGTCCCCCATGATTTCCTTGTCAGCTTCTTGGATCTAAAGAATAGAATAACACAGCATGTATTTGAAAACAACACAAAACCAAAGAATTATGACCATTTGCACGCCACACACACGCTTTTACATAAAATAAAATATCAATCACTGAAAGTAAACACAGAAGATTGCAGAGGTTTATTTTATAAATCCGTTCATCGAAACCTTGCGAATAAGATAATGAAGGGCCCCGACACCATCAACTATAATCTATTTGGAACAGTAACGGGACGACTAGCTACCTATTCTGATTCATTCCCCATCTTAACAATGCACAAGGAATTGAGGGCTCTCCTCAAGCCTAAAAATGAGCTATTTCTTTCTTTGGATTACAACGGGGCTGAACTGAGAACGGCTTTAGCTCTATCGGGAGAGCACCAGCCTGAATATGATATTCATGAATGGAATATGGAAAATATCTTTAAAGCCGGTGAGGTAAAGGATCGTTCAACCGCCAAGACTCTATTTTTTAGCTGGCTATATAATCCAGAATCGACAATCATCAAGAACGACGTTTATAAAAGAGAAGATATTATAAAAGAACACTACGATGGAGAACACATCTCGACACTCTTTGGAAGAAAGATAAAGGTTGACAAACGAAGAGCATTCAATTATATTATTCAGAGTACTACTGCCGATTTGGTAATAGACCGAGCAATTAAGATGGATATATACCTCAAGAATTATAAGTCTTTTATTTCCCACATCGTGCACGATGAGATCGTTGTGGACTTAGCGTCAGATGAGAGAGAACTAGCCACAGAACTAAAAGAAATGTTTTCGAATAACAAGTTAGGGAAATTCATTGTGAATGTTAATGCCGGCAAGGATTATTATAATTTGGAGAAATTAAATTTATGATATCGATTGTAGGCATCGGCAATGCTGCTTCATCGATTGCTGAGAAATTCAAAGAACAAAAAAACTATAATGTGTTTCTTTTAAACAGCGGTGTGAAGAGAAACAGCAAATACAGCCACAAGCTGACAGCCTTTGAAAACCCCGAAGATTACGAAAAGAACATTCCAGACTTAAGAAAGTTCTTTAAGGATTTAGATGATGTGGTCCAGGTTTTTATTGTCGGTTCGTCATTCAGCTCCAACTACGCGCTGGGAATCCTAGAGCAGATCGAAGGCAAACAGGTTCAGGTTTTCTATGTGAAACCTGATATCGAATTGTTAACTGGCACACCGAGACTTGTTGAAAATGTGGTGTTTGGGGTATTGCAGGAATATGCTCGCTGTGGACTTCTAGACAGCATCACTTTCATCTCAAATCTAGAAATGGAGAATATGCTTAGCTCCATCTCCATCAAAAACTATTATGAATCTTTGAATCAGACTATATTTTCCACAGTTCATTACCTTAATTTCTTTACTTATACTGAGCCAGAAATTGGTCAAATAGTTAAGCCCCTAGAGATAAACAGGATCCGTTCCATTGGAGCTTTGAACATGGAGAATTTAGAAGAAAAGTGGCTATTTTCGCTTGACAACCCCCGTGACATGTGTTATTATCTATGTATAAACGAAGAAAAATTAGAGAAAGAAACAGGGCTTCATAAGAAGATAGTAAATATGCTAAAAGAGAAGCCACACAATATATTCCGTAGAATTTCCTATGGAATATATGAGACACATTTACAAGACTTTGGGTTCTGCGTTGCCCACACTAACGCAATACAACAACAAAATACCCTTGACAAGCTAGATCAAAGGTGATACATTAGATATCGAGGAAAGCTCGGTATACTTTAAAACAACAAACAGGAGAAAAAACTAATGTCAATTAACATGGAACTAATGAGGAAGAAGCTCGCCCAATTACGGGGAGAACAAACTGGAGATGGAAACTCTCCCTGGTTTAAGCCCGATGAAGGCGAGCAGACAATCCGGATTATCCCAACCTCGGATGGGGACCCCCTAAAGGAAATGTATTTCCACTATAATGTGGGAGAGCATCGCGGCGGAATCGTCTGTCCGAAGAGAAATTACGGAGATAGGTGTCCAATTTGCGACTTCGCCTCATCTCTGTGGAAAGAGGGAGTCAGCAGCAACGATGAAGAGAGCAAGAAGCTTGCTAAATCTTTGTTCGTCCGAGCACGCTTTTTCTCGCCCGTTGTCCTCCGCGGTCACGAAGACCAAGGTATTAAGGTCTACGGCTATGGAAAGCGAGCATATGAACTTTTACTGGGCTATATTCTAGACCCAGACTACGGAGATATCACTGATATTATGGAAGGTACTGATATCTCTCTCACCTACACAAAGCCCACCACCCCGGGCGCATACCCCCAAACAAGCCTAAAGATGCGTAGAAATACTTCCACGTTGCTTGAAGATAAAGATGCTATCTCCGCCCTCCTTGATAGTATGCCTGATATTGAAGGACTCTTTGAGCGCAAAACATCGGAAGAGATTGATGCGATTCTTGATGAACAGCTTTCTGGTGATCTGAGCGCCGAATCCCGCTCGTCTGAAACCGCACGCTACAATACGAAAGAAAAGAGTAGTGATGTGGACCGAGCCTTCGATGAGCTGATGGCCACAAAGTAGTCGGTTTGTATGCTGCCGCTGGCACCCCGGCATAAGCAATAGGGTGCCGCATTTTCTATACAAAGGAGAAATGTTATGGAATGGTTAAAGTCCCAATGGGCTAAGTGGAAAGTCCACGTCAGTGTAGTAGGAGGCGCCCTAGTGGTTGCTACTGCTTATGGAACTTGCAATGTAGATCCGGGAGAGGTATCTAGCAATACCCCGACCACGATTACAACAGAGACGGTACCCGTCTCTGCTACTACAACGGAGGGTACTCTCACGGAGGGAACCACCACTAGTACCACTACTGACACCACTACTACTACCACCGAGTAGTAATGAATAGCCGCCGGCACCCCGGCTGAAATCGGGTGCCGCTATTTTTAAGGAGAGAAGATGAGACTAGTTCTACCAGTCCTTGCCATGACCCTATTAATGGGTTGTGGGGACAAGGATGAAGACACCGCGGCAGACACCGCTAGCTCTGTTGATACAGCAGAGTAAACAAATAGCCGCTGGCAGACCGGTTAAAGTCTGCCGCTTTCATGCAACATCTTTACTAACTGATTTGTAAAGACTATGCTCATTAACGATATAGGAGAAAAAATGATTAGAAAGATAACAAATACCGCACAGAATGTATCAGTGCAAGACGTTGTAAGGGATTACAACGATAAAAAGATGGCAGTTGTCAAAGACTTCCAGCGACGTGAAGTTTGGCAAAAGAAGACGGTCAACGAATACATTGAGTCGGTCAGCGAGGGCACCGCAGTATCTGGCATCGTTGTCACTGACATTGTGAGTGGTATAGAGGCTTCAGAAGCCGATGGCGACCTCCGCGGCGCCGCGCGCTACAGAAAGCTATATGACGAAGGAAAACTCACAGTTAATGAAGATGGTCAGAACCGCCTACGTAAAGGATTGATGGCGTTTGTTAATAACGAAACCACCTTTACTGGCACCTTGTACGATTTAAGCTACAAGCCGCGCCAATTTGTAAATGTGAAGTTTGAAAAACTGCCAGAGGACTTCCAGCATGCATTTTTGAACAGCACGGTTCTTATAGTTACGGTCAGGAATGCACCATTTCGCAAGCTTCCTGCGATTTTTCGAAAGCTGAATGCCGGAGATCCGCTAAACAGAACAGAGTCACGGCAGTCGTATCAAAGCGACATTTCAGATTGGATTCGTCGTCACTGCGAAGGCACTTTCGTTGAGATGTGGCCACGTTTTAGTGGGTGTTCCGATCAGTCGATTCACCGTATGCGAGACATCGAATGGATGACGCAGGCTTTCATGACTTGCAACGCTCACACCAAGGACCGATTCTTTAGAGATGACGATATGGATTGGTTTTTTATAATCGGCGAAGACAAGCCGATGTCAAAGGTGCCAGAATATGATCGCGCCGAACGGCAGCGCTTTATCTCTATTCTTGAAGTAATTAAGACTACTGTGGAACAGCAGCAAGCTGTACCAGCATCCAAGATGATTCCCCAGAGAACCTTTTGGGCTATGCTGGCGGTTGCCGAATACTTCTACGACTGTAATGGAAAATACACAATCCACAGCTACGATCAATTTTATCGAGATGTGCACGGGGTTGATGCACGATTGGTCAATGATTCCAAACACGCTCAGTCTAATGATCTAAAGAATGCCAAAGCTACCCATCCACATTTAGATGATGATGAGATCAGCAAGATGGCTCCAGATAATGATTATTACTGGAACCAATGCCGGCGCATGGAGGCGCCCCTTCACCGCGGTAATCGTAAAACAACATTAATCACCGAAGTAAAGGTCATGCTTAAGGCTGGGAAGTTCCCGTCTATTGCTGCGCCGGCATCAATCGCCGCTAAGTGAAAACCCCGTTGCGATATCCCGGCGGCAAAACCCGCGCGGCTAAGCATATCCTCCCTCACATCCCCGAAGATATCGAACGATTGTGTTCGCCATTCTTCGGGGGTGGTTCTCTTGAGCTAGCTATTGCTGCCCGCGGAACAGAGGTGCGAGGCTATGACAAAATGAAACAACTGGTATGGTTTTGGCAAGCGCTGTGTGCCGACAACAATAAGTTGGCCGACGAGGTTCAAAGCCTGCGAGGACAATATGAGATCCGTAATGGTGATAATGTGACAGGGTGCTCAAAAGAGGCATTTCACCAGTATCGGGAGGATCTTAAGACTGAATCTTTTGTATTCTCTTATGAGCGCGCCGCAAAGTATTACGCAATTAATCGCGCTAGTTTCTCTGGTGCTACATTTAGTGGTGGGTGGTCCGAGCGAGCGTCATACGCAAGATTTACAGATTCTTCGGTTCAGAGATTGCGAGACTTCGAAGCTAAAAATTTCAGAGTAGATTATGCAGATTTTGAAGACGCTATGAATTATCACCCAAAAGCTTTCTTGTATCTTGATCCGCCGTATATGCTGCCCACAACTCAGAACGCCCTATATGGCACCAATGGAGACCTGCATCGATCATTTGATCACGAGAAGCTGTATTCTTTGTTGACACAGCGAAAAGGATGGGTTATGTCCTATAATAAGTGTGAGACAATTGAGAAAATGTATGAGGGCTATCAGATTATTGATGCCGAGTGGGCTTATGGTATGAAGAATGTCGCGACAGACAAGATGGGACCATCCTCTGAAATACTAGTTATAGGAAGATAGATTATGGGAAACAAAGGTAAAGATTTTGAAAACGGGATCGTTGATTGTTATCGAAAGCGAAACTTTGAGGAACACCCCCCAGATGTTGTTTCTGCCACCCGCATGCTGATCGAAGTCTTTCCGGATGAAAAAATTGTTCATCGCGATGAGATTAAGCTGTCTGGTCTTGGTCACGAAGTCAAGGCGGATGTGTACATCGTGCTACGTTGTGGTCAGTGGGTCGGGATCTCAATCAAAATGGCTGGACCAGTACGCCTATCCAGTGCTCAGGGTCCAGGCACCGCAGACAAGTGGGAGGCCGCAGCAACAACTCTCGATGGGGACCGTCGGTTGACCCTCCAGAAGTTGAATAAGATAGTGAGAGAATTGCCCACAAACATGATCGATTCCAAGAATCTCCAGAAGGCGCGCGCGCGCAATCCTAAAAAGTTAGCTACAGCAGGAAATTGGAATACATGGTCCGCCAACGAAAGACCACTTATTGCTCAACACATAAATGAACAACTTGAAGATGCGGCAACCCGGGCAGCGATCGTGGAAGAAATGCTTACAGGCAGACAACACTACGCTGGCACTAAAGGCGCGGCAGATTACATCTTAACGCCACATTATTGCAAATATATCGATGATAGTTACATACAAAATACAGCAGAGCAGGTTAAGATAGGTGTGAGAGGAAAGAGCCGCGGAGGCATCACCGCTGCATGCGTTCACTTTGATGTAACTATAAGATAGAACTTTCTTGACACCCCCCTCGCACAGTGTTATAATAAAACAAACAGGAGAGCAAATGGCTCGCAAAAGCAAAGAACCAAAAGCCGGCAGAGTATCCATGCAGGATCTCATGTCGTTAGTAAACAAGAAAGCCGGCAGAAATGTCGCACATGACTTGACGGGTGAGAATCCGACACAAGTAAAAGAGTGGATCTCTACTGGATCCAGGTGGCTTGACTCCATTGTATGTAAAGGTCGCGTCGCCGGCATTCCGGTGGGTAAGATAAGCGAGCTAGCCGGATTAGAATCCACAGGGAAGTCTTATATGGCCGCACAAGTAGCCGCAAACGCCCAGAAAACGGGCAAGATGGTCGTTTACTTCGATTCCGAGTCTGCCATCGACCCTGACTTCTTGGAGCGAGCAGGATGCAACCTAGAGCGTTTAATGTACGTTCAAGCATCTTCTGTCGAGTTTGTTCTAGAGACGGTAGAAGAACTGTTGGGAGCTACTGATGAACAGCTATTATTTATCTGGGACTCACTGGCGCTGACCCCCTCTGTGTCGGATGTTGAGGGAGACTTCAATCCACAATCATCGATGGCAGTAAAGGCTCGCATCTTAGCAAAGGGAATGTCAAAGCTGATTATTCCCATCGCTGACAAGCAAGCCACATTCTTAGTATTGAATCAGCTTAAGACAAATATCCCAAGTGGACCCAACGCTCGCATTATCGCGATGACGACGCCCTATATGACTCCGGGCGGAAAAGCGATGCACTATTCGTATTCATTACGGATCTGGCTAACCGGTCGCAAGGCGAAGGCAGCTTTCATCGAAGATGATAAGGGCTTTCGTATCGGCTCCGAGGTCAAGGTCAAGCTTGAGAAATCTCGCTTTGGAACACAAGGTAGAAATTGTGCTTTCCGCATTTTGTGGGGAACAGAAAATATCGGTATCCGCGATGAGGAAAGCTGGTTCGATGCTGTAAAAGGCTCAGAACATCTGACGAGCGCTGGTGCATGGTATACTCTCAAGATGCCCGATGGATACGAGAAGAAGTTTCAGCCGTCTAGGTGGACTGAGATCATTCAATCCGATGACGAGTTCAAAAGCAACATCATCAAATTGATGGATGAAGAGGTTGTCCAGAAGTTCGATCGCCGAGAAGGTTCGGCAGATCAGTTTTACGCAGACCCCGAATAAAATCGCTTGACACTGCCACCGCGGCAGGTTATAATAATATATAAGCTTGTAGGAGGGCTCTATGCGTAATTATGGTTATGCTTGTATAAATCAAGGTTTCTCTTCGCTGCCAAAGTCGCAGCGTATCACCACCAACCGTACGATGATCAAACGCACATTCAAAGAACGTGGCATTGATTATGCTTCGGAGCTTGCACTCCAAAATCTACGCGACTTGCGTAAGATTCTAGAGTGGAATCTAGAAAACGACATCTATTTTTACCGGCTGTCGTCCGATATTTTGCCGTGGGCATCCGAGTACGACTTGCCAGATATGCCCAATTTCGGTGCTATCCACGCTGCAGCACTCTCCGCCGGCAATTTTGCACGCCGACATAATATGCGTATCACATCACACCCGGGTCCGTTCAACAAGCTTGCATCACCCAAAGAGCGTGTGTTCCAGCTTACCAAGACCGACTTGTCTGTACACGCAGAATTGTTCGATCTCATCGGTTTACCACGCACGCCATATGCCAAGCTCAACATCCATGTCGGTGCTGCTTACGGTGACAAGCCGTTCGCTCTCGACAACTTTTGTCGCAACTTCGAACGTCTACCTGACAATGTACGTGCTCGCTTGACTGTCGAGAATGACGACAAAGCTTCGTTGTACTCTACCAAAGAATTATACGACAGTGTTTACAAGCGCATCGGCATCCCGATTGTGTTTGACTATCATCACCATATGCTGCACCCCGGCGGTCAGTCCGAGCAAGAAGCACTTGAGCTTGCCCTGTCTACGTGGGGCGACATTAAGCCAGTTGTGCACTACGCAGAGTCACGCTCTGTTGAACACAACAACCCAAAGATCAAACCCCAAGCGCATTCAGATATGATTCGCAACCCATTTAGTGATTACGGTCGCGATCTCGATGTTATGATCGAAGCCAAGCATAAAGAACTTGCTTTGTTAGAATATCGTGATATGATAAAAGTATAAAGGAAATCCACATGACGCAGACTGACAAAAAACGAGTATTAATTATTGACGCGCTCAATATGTTCTTGAGAGCCTATATTGTCGACCCGAGCTTATCAAACAATGGAGAGCCGATCGGAGGGTTTAAAGGATCCCTAAAGATTGTTCAGAAGTTGGTCCGAATGACAAAGCCCAATGAGATTGTTATCGTGTGGGATGGACCTAACGGATCCCAAAAGCGCCGGAGCATAGATAAAAACTATAAAGCCGGTCGTAAGCCAATTCGCCTAAACCGGAACGTCAAGGCACTTACAGAAAACGAGGAAATGCGGAATAGAGTATGGCAACAAACCAGATCTATTGAGTATTTTAATGAGATGCCAATTATCCAAGTGATGCTCCCGGAAGTGGAGGCAGATGATGTCATCGCCTATCTCACCCGAATGCCGGCATATGACGGATGGCAAAAGGTGATTGTGTCGAATGATAAGGATTTTTATCAACTTTGTGATGAAGAAACTGTAGTCTACCGCCCCACCACTGACATAACCTACAATAAGAAAAGAATCGTAGAGGAGTTGGGTGTCCATCCGCGCAACATGGCACTTGCTCGTGCACTTGTGGGGGATGCATCTGACAATCTCCCCGGGATCAAATCAGTAGGGTTCAAGACAATTCAGCGTCGCTTAGGATTTTTGGGATCCGATAAAGATTATACTATTGACGATGTGGTGTCTTTTTGCGAAAAGATCGATAAAAAGTTAAAATTTCATCACAACATTATTGATGGAAGTCAAGTTATTGCACATAATTATAAAATGATGCAACTCTATTCTCCTATGCTCTCGCCTCAGTCAAAAGATTTTATTCGGAACGCCGTTGAAAACTTTGAGTGCAATTTCAACAAGATAGAGATCATAAAGAAAATGCGTGATGATGGGTTTGGAGAATTAAATTGGAAAGACCTTGAATTGCATCTGAACAAAATTAGAAGTGAACAGTAATTTGCTTGACTTTACGCAGTATTTTGTTATAATTAGTAATAACACTTTGGGGGTGTAATTTGACCACAAAAGACACTTTTAGTCGCTATGGAAAATCATTTCAAGAGGGCTTGGTCCAGATTATATACGAAGACCGACCCTTCGCCGATCAGATCACAGAAGTTTTAGACGTAAACTTTTTAGAACTGGAGTATCTTCGCATATTTACTAGAAGAATAGTTGGCTATCGCGATCGATATAGCACACACCCTTCTGCTGAAGCTATGATTACGATTTTGCGCACGGATTTAGATTCCGAAGACGACGTAGTAAAGCAGCAGGTCCGCGAATACTTTACCAAAATCACGTCAAGAGAATTGACGGATGTTAATTATATAAAAGAGCAGTCGCTAGACTTTTGCAGAAAGCAGAACCTGAAAGAAGCGATGATGAAATCTGTAAATCTACTTCAGTCCTGTTCTTTTGATGAGATTTCAAAAACAATCAATGATTCGCTGAAGCTGGGATCCGATAATAATTTTGGATATGATTACCTTGCAGATTTTGAAGAAAGGTTTGTCCCCAAACATCGCCTCCCGGTCACCACCGGTTGGAAAGAAATTGATGCGATTTGCGGCGGCGGTTTAGGTAAGAGTGAGTTGGGGGTTGTCATAGCTCCGACGGGCGCCGGCAAATCTTTTTGCTTAGTACACCTAGGCGCCGAAGGACTAAAAGAAGGAAAGGTCGTTGTTCACTATACACTAGAGCTTGGGGACACGATCATTGCAACTAGATATGACAGTTGTTTAACAGGATACCCACTTTCTGATATTATAAATTTTAAGGAAGAGGTCTACGAAGAAATTAAAGACATTGAGGGGCAACTCATTGTCAAAGAATATCCTACCAAATCTGCGTCAACTAACACTATCAAATCCCACCTTACAAAACTGATCAAGAGAGGCATCAAGCCCGGACTTATTATCGTAGACTATGCCGACCTTCTAAGACCCGTCGTTGTGCGGAAAGAAAAGAGGGATGAGTTGGGATCGATTTATGAAGAACTCCGCGGCATATCAACTGAATTTTCTTGTCCCATTTGGACGGCCTCTCAAACAAACCGCTCCGGCTTGAATGCAGAAGTTATCACAATGGAGCAAATTTCAGAAGCTTTTAACAAGTGCTTCGTCGCCGACTTTATTTTCTCGGTGTCCCGTACAATAGAAGATAAGCAGAACAACCAAGGCAAAATGTTTATTGCAAAAAATAGAAACGGACCCGATGGCATGATCTATGATCTATTTATGGATCCCAGTACTGCCAAGATAAGAATAATGCCACAAACCAGCACCATTGGAGGAACTGCTCCGCTAAACCCGGTGGCACTCTCTGCCCCAATGCAGCGGAATCTTTTACAGAACAAGTATGATAAATTTAGAAAAAGGAAATAAAACATCATGAGAACAATTGAAAACATTCGCAGATTTAGGTTATCCGATACGTTTATTGAGAAGTACCGAGACGCAGAAGTCCCATGGGGACCGCTTGGTTATATAACATTCAAACGCACATACTCGCGACGCTTAAGCGAATTTGATCCAGAAGCAACTGGATCCGAAGAGTGGTGGCATACTTGCCGCCGAGTCGTGGAAGGAATGTTTAATATGCAGAAGCAGCATGTTTTCCAGCTTGGGCTAGAGTGGAACGACGGCAAAGCACAAAAAACCGCCAAGGAAGCATATGATAGGCTGTTTAATCTAAAATGGACACCGCCCGGTCGCGGATTGTGGATGATGGGCACTAAGTTTGTAGAAGAGCGAACTGCTGCAGGCTTGTTTAACTGTGCCTTTCGGTCTACACGTGACTTAGGCACAAAGGGAGGCTACCTCTTTGCGTGGATGATGGATGCGCTTATGGTAGGCGTTGGTGTTGGCTTTGACACAGAGGGTGCCGGCTCAATCAATATCCAAGAACCACAATATACTAACGACACTTTAGTTATTGATGACTCTCGAGAAGGGTGGGTAGATTCGGTTCACCTCCTCTTAGATGGATTCTTTTTTGGCGGAAGGGTACCTAAGTTTGACTATTCGGACATTCGTGCCCTCGGAGCAGAAATCAAAGGCTTCGGCGGAACATCTTCCGGACCCGCGCCGCTGCTTGAGCTTCATGAGAATTTAAAGGAACTATTTTCATCCAAGATAGGAGAACCTATTACGTCAGTCGATATCGTCGATACCGAGAATTTAATTGGTAGGTGTGTTGTATCGGGTAATGTTCGCCGTTCTGCCGCTTTAGCTATGGGATCCCATCACGATCGTCGTTATCTGGAGATGAAAAATGATCAAGAAAAACTTTATCATCATCGGTGGGGGTCCAACAATTCCTTTAACGCACAAGTTGGGATGGACTATACTTGGCACGCCGAACAGTCTCAAAAGAATGGCGAGCCAGGCTATATCTGGCTAAATAATGCACGTACCCGCGGAAGATTTAAGGATGGACCTCGATACGATGATATCAACGTAGCTGGATTTAATCCATGCGTAGAGCAGCAACTTGAAGACGCTGAATTATGCTGCCTGGTGGAGACTTATCCGGCAAAGCATGACGACATGGAAGATTATTTGCGCACGTTAAAGATTGCTTATCTCTACGGCAAAACAATTACGCTTTCGAATACGCACTGGCCAGAAACTAATGCTAAGATGTTAAAGAATCGCCGCATCGGGTTATCCCAATCGGGTGTCATTCAGGCTTTTAATAAGTTTGGTCGACGAGAGGTGTACGAAATGTGTGATAAAGCTTATGAGCACGTCAAGCAACTTGATGAGGAATACTCCAATTGGCTCTGCATTCCTAAATCTGTTAGAATGACATCGATTAAACCTTCCGGCACAGTGTCTCTTCTTAATGGTTCGACCCCGGGAATACATTATCCAGAAGATGAATATTATATTAGACGTATCAGATTCTCTAAAACTTCAAATTTACTTGACAAATTAAGCGCCGCAGGATATTATATAGAAGATGATGAATACTCTCCGAACACTTCTGTTGTGGAGTTTCCTGTCCACGAGCCATATTTCTCTAAGGGAAAGAAGGACGTCTCGATGTGGGAACAACTTGAAACTGCAGCCCAATACCAGTATTATTGGGCCGATAACTCAGTGTCTATTACAGTCACTTTTACGCCAGCGGAAGCGCCTCAAATTAAAACTGCACTTGAACTCTATGAAACGCGTCTTAAGGCGGTCTCGTTTTTGAGATATGAGGAAACTGGGTATAAGCAGGCTCCCTACGAGCCTATTAGCAAGGAAGAATACGAGAAAAGAATCTTGAACATCGAGCCAATCACTCGTATCGTTGATGATGCCGGCGGTACGGGAACGAAGTTCTGCACCAATGACACCTGCGCGATATAGGAGGAAAAGTGAATTTTAATCATTTAATGGAAGCTCGGTTTATAAAAAGAAAATGCAAAGCTACGAAAAACACATGCTATTACACCCCAGTCGGAAACATCAGGAGCACTCATGGAGACAATGTTCACATGACCATGGTATGCAAAAATTGCGGTATCCGAGAAGATGTTTTTTTAAGCAGAGAGGAGTATTTTACTCACCAAAAAATTATACAAAAGGAGATAGAGCATGTTTAACCCCGTAAATCGGTACATATCCATAAACCTACAGCCGGAGAGCGTACCCCCGGACTCACTAATTGTCTTACCTGACGACTACCAGCCCGAACCAGAAAGTTATATGGAAGTAGAAGTCATAAAGGCTGCAGAAGATGTGAGATTCGAGGTGTTAGCAGGCACGAAATTGGTCGTTGATCGCTCAATGATCGAAGAAATAAGCATTGGCGGAACTAATTACAATGTTATTTTAGACAATTACGTCGTAGGAATAGTAGAATAAGATGGGGACACTGCAGAATGGACAAACACTTTTACAACGAGGCATCCGCCAAAAAGCTTGGATGGGCGCCAAGCTGGTTCGGCGAAAAATATTTTGATGACAAGCTCGTAAGAGCGATAAAGAAGTGGCAGAAGGTACACGCGATAACAGCCGACGGTCTGTGTGGTCCCATGACTTTTCGGCGACTTTGGACTGAGAGACAGGCTGAGATAGATGATCACAAGCCGGTAGATTGTCACTACTCCAACTACATTGTCTACAACGGAGAATTCCACCCGATAGAGTGGGATAAATTCGTTCTTTGGTCAGAAAAGGGTGGTTTAGAGTCTAAACCCGGACACTATTATGACTATTCGGGTCGCCCCAAACGAAAGATTCGTTATTTTGTAAACCACTGGGAT
>Ga0209709_10000363_pt1 | contig 42978 bp, 39 predicted proteins | sample ArcticOcean_MG_C_2_FD_187435 | JGI IMG/M metagenome (GOLD analysis project Ga0209709, IMG submission 187435) | Marine microbial communities from western Arctic Ocean - ArcticOcean_MG_CB4_136 (SPAdes) (version 2) | ecosystem: Environmental > Aquatic > Marine > Oceanic | place: Arctic Ocean... | reverse complement strand
AGGAATTTGCTGTAAAGGCTGCAATCAGAGGTATGATTGAAGCAGGATTGAAAGTAAATGAAGATAAATCTTATATCGAAATCAATTCGATTTACGAAGAATTTGGTTGGGAAAATCAAAAGGTATTCGATGTTTTTTTAGAAAAGTCCATTGGTCATGTGGATAATAAATTTCTCGCTGCCGGCATTGTAGCATACCGACGAGCCAGGGAAGCAAATCTTATGGCATATCCCAATGTAAATAAAACGCTCATGGCTCTTACAAAATCCGGTATCAAATTGGGCGTTGTCTCTGATGCGCCAAGTCGTGAAGCATGGATGCGTATCTATTATCTAAATTTATACCATTATTTTGATGTGGTCATTACCTATGACGATAGTGGTGAGAGAAAACCTTCACCAGTACCATTCCAATTGGCTTTGGATGGCATGGGGCTTCGACCAGAAGAAACAATTATGATTGGCGATTGGCCGGAGAGGGATGTTGTCGGTGCCCAACAGATTGGAATGAAAACAGCGTTCGCGCGGTATGGAGATACGTTTGGAACAGTTAATTCCGGAGCTGATTGGGATTTAAATGATATTTACCAACTCGTAGGCATTATTAACGAGCATAACAGTAGTGGCTGATATTTTTATTGGAACGGACCTGGTGGAAGTCGCCAGGATTCGTTCCGCTATCCAAGAAACCGGCGAACGGTTTCTGAATCGTATCTATACAAAAACCGAGCAGGACTATTGTGGATCCAAGGCAAATCCGGAAATTCATTATGCAGGTAGATTTGCAGCTAAAGAAGCAATAATGAAAGCGCTAAAATCATCAGGTATGGATGATCCAATCTCATTTGAATCTATTGAAATACTATCATCGAAAACTGGTGAACCTATTGTCGTGATAGATATAAAATTTGGTGGCAAGTGTAAAGTCTCCATTTCTCACACAAACTCCCACGCTATCGCATCAGCTATCTACACGCTTGAATGAAATTACTAACCACTGGTCAGGCTCGTGAATTGGATAGAGTTTCCATGATTGAGATGGGGGTTCCTATCGAAAAACTCATGGGGAACGCGGGGAAAACAGTTGCAGAAGAAGCTATGGAAATGGTATCCGATATTCATGATTCTTCTATATTAATTTTAAGTGGAAAAGGCAATAATGGTGGAGATGGATTTGCAGCGGCTACGGTTTTATTTGAGAATAATTATAACGTAAAAATACACTCCTTATATAAAAATAATGAAATAAATGGTGATTCATTAAACTTTTACTTGAAGTGTGAATCCTTAGGGATTTTTATAACTTTTGGGGAATCACTCCCAGGTTTTAAAATACCAGACTTAATCATTGATGGTTTATTAGGTACTGGATTCAAGGGTGTATTAAGAGAATCAATGATTCCATGGGTCGAATGGATAAATAATTCCAAATCATTGGTATTGTCCATTGATATTTCTTCCGGGTTAAATGGGAATTCCGGAAGAGTGAATCCGATTGCAGTCAAAGCAAATACCACGGTGGCATTTGGTGCGCCCAAACTAGGAAGTATCTTTCGGTTTGGACAAGAGTATTCAGGGATAGTCCATACTAAAGAGATTGGATTTCCCAATTTGGAAGATACTGAACTCCCTGGACTTAATTGGGAATTAATTCAAGAATTCAATGCATCCTTGCATCTTAAGAAACCTAAAGTTGATTGTCATAAATATTCCGCGGGAAAAGTATTAGTGATTGCCGGATCCAAAGGAATGACAGGTGCGGCGATCTTATCGACTTATGGGGCTCTTCGGTCCGGTGCGGGGCTCACAACCACCACGACACCAGCATCCTTAAATGAAATTTATGAACAATTAATTATTGAAGGGATAACCTTACCTTTAGAAGATCATGGAAAAGGCTATTTATGCCTGGATAATTATGATTCAATCGAAGAGAAGTTGGAATGGGCAGATTCTGTGGTATTGGGCCCGGGGCTTGGTCGAGATATTTCAACCCAAAATTTGATAAAAGAATTGGTACGTATCATCGAAAAACCTCTTATTCTGGATGCAGATGGACTTTTCCCTTTTTCTAATAAAATAGGCGAACTAAATGATAGGGAATACCCTCTTATCATAACTCCACATATTGGCGAATTGTCGTATTTAACTGGTATTGATAAAGAGAAGATCATTTCTGAGTTTCCAATTGTAATGAATGAAGTCATGACTGATTTCCATCATATTGCATTGGTGAAACAGGTTCCATCTTGTACATTTTATAAGAATAGTGCTATGGTTAATTTATCTGGCAATCCCGGGTTAGCCACCGGCGGGACCGGTGATGTTTTATCCGGAATGATTGCGAGTTTTATAGCGCAAGGCATTGATCATTATAATTCAGTATCGCTCGCTGCATTTATCCATGGAAAAGCATCCGATGAGTTGATCGTAGAAAAGGGTTACCGTGGGCAAATCGCATCAGATATTTTAGAAAAGATTCCCTATGTTATTTCTGGATATGAAAAATCCTAAAATTCATTTTATTGGTTTTTTAGCCTTAATTCTTTTGGGATCATCCATCCCCGGTGGTTCTATGCCACCTGTACTTGCTCTCACTTGGGATAAATTACTCCATGTAGCAGAATATTCTATCCTCGGCTGGTTGGGATATCGGGCATATTATTCGGCATACCAAAAGCCCATGGTTTATATCATTATTTTTGGTATTCTGTTTGGGTGTATTGATGAATCATGGCAGTCCATGATCCCCGGAAGATTTCCTAGTCATTATGATGTTTTCGCCGATGGAATTGGTGTAATTTGTGGCGCCTTGACAGGCTCATTCCTATATAAAAAATCCGAATGATCCACCATTTATATATTAAAGATTTTGCCATTATTGATGAGATGGAACTTGATTTGAAACCGGGCTTAACTGTTATCACCGGAGAAACTGGTTCAGGAAAATCAATTTTGTTGGATGCCTTAAGTGTCTCGTTAGGCCGAAAAGCTGATAAGATCATGGTTCGAAATGGCTCAAATCGTTCAGTGATCGAAACTAAACTAGAAAATAGCACATTCCGTCGATTAATTTTTAGTCATGGTAGAACCAAAGCTTTTCGTAACGATGAACCCATCACCATAGGTGATCTCGGAAAAGCCAACGAAACGGTTGTTGATTTTCATGGACAACATGATCAACAACTCATTTTAAATGTAAATCGTCATATTGATTATTTAGATAGGTATTGTAGCCATGATACTGATCTTGAAAAAACGAGTCAACTTTATTCTGATTTATCTGAATTAAAAATAAAATTAAAAAATGCTCTTCAATCTGCTGATGAACGAAAGGATAGGTTAGAACTATTAAATTTCCAAGCGAATGAAATTGATGCTGCGAATCTAAACGTGGGCGAAGATATTATTCTGGAAAATGAATATAAAAGAATGTTCCACATTGAAGAGATTCTTAAAACACTCCGATCATTGCAGGGTCAGATCAATTCTGATGATCAATCTATCGTTGATATGTTAAGCCATAATCATCGATTGGTCGAATCATTGGTTCAATACGATGAGAACCTGAAAGTTATTTCTGATTTGTTGCAATCATCCGTGATCCAATTACAAGAAGCAGGTACAGAAATTTCTGGGCAACTTTCCCTGACAGAATTTGATCCAGATGAAATTTCAAAAGTAGAGCAACGGCTCCAAGTTATAGAAAGCTTAAAACGTAAATATGGGGGATCCATTGAATCAGTTTTGGAAAAACGGATTTCTATTCAAAAAGAAGTCAAATCTCTGGTAAGTCCGGAGCAGTCTGAAGATGAACTACACAAAAAGATAAATATGAAAGAAAAAGATTTTTCTCAATTGGCGATCCGTCTTCACAAATCTCGGGTACAAAAATCAAAAAAACTTTCGAATAAGATTGAAAATGCTATGGCTGAGCTTAACATGCTCGGTTCAGACTTTGAAATTAAGATTACTCAACAAATATCAGAAAATGGATTCGTATCTATGGATAATAATGTATTAGACGCAAACGCTAGAGGGATAGACATGGTTGAATTCTTTCTTTCTGCAAACCCTGGTGAACCAGTAAAGCCTTTGGCAACTATTGCGTCAGGTGGAGAAATATCAAGGATCATGCTTGCAATTAAAACAGTTTTTCAGGATTTGGATCCGGTTCAAACATTAGTCTTTGATGAGATTGATTCGGGTATTTCCGGTAAAGCAGCAGAAAAAGTGGCAGAACAATTGGTGAAACTTTCTAAATCAAAGCAGGTTTTCTGCATTACTCATTTATCGCAGATCGCAAGAAGCGCGGATCATCATTTGCATATTGTCAAATCAGTGAAAAATGGACAAACATTTGTAAAAGCAAATTATTTAAATGAATTAGAAAGTCCTAAACTAATCCTTGAATTATTTACAGGTAAGGAAATTGAGAGAGCTTAATGGATAAAATATTTATTGAAGGACAAAAGACATTATCTGGCTCGGTCCAGATCAGTGGTGCAAAGAATGCTGTGCTGCCTATCATGACCGCTGCCTTAATGGCTGAAGGAAGATCGGTTATTACCCGTGTCCCAGATCTACGAGATACACGAACCATGATTCGGTTAATGGAAATCGTAGGGGCAACCTGTTCATTTGAAAACGGCAGATTAGTAATTGATGGAAGCACCGTAAACAATCCAGAAGCGCCTTACGATCTGGTGAAGACCATGCGTGCTTCCTTTTATGTACTAGGTCCACTTCTCGCCAGGTTTGGTGTGGTAAAAGTTTCTTTGCCCGGCGGATGTGCATGGGGCCCGCGACCGGTTGATTACCATCTCAAAGGATTAGAAAAACTCGGTGCTAAAATCACCTTGGAAAGTGGATATATTATTGCCGAAGCAAAACGTCTCCAAGGAACCAAAATCAATTTTGAATTTCCATCTGTGGGCGCAACAGGCAATATAGCTATGGCTGCCGCGACAGCAGAGGGAACTACGATCATCGAGAATGCTGCCCGTGAACCTGAAATTGTTCAACTCTGTGAATATTTAAATAGCATGGGCGCTTGTATTAGGGGCATTGGCACGACGAGGCTTACCATTGATGGAGTTGAAACATTACACTCTGCAGATATTGACGTGATACCAGATAGAATCGAGGCTGGCACCTTTTTAGCGGCAGGTGCGTTATTGGGGGAGATTACTTTAAATGGTGTAATCCCGGAACATTTGGATTCTGTTATCTTAAACTTTAAAGAGGCTGGTTGTAATGTTTCTACCACCAGCAATTCGGTTACAATCGCACAAGCCGACAAAATTCAACCCGTGGATATAACCACGGCTGTTTATCCCGGATTTCCTACCGACCTCCAAGCTCAATGGGTAGCACTGATGACATTGGCTAAGGGATCATCCATGATTACAGACACTGTTTATCATGATCGCTTCAGTCATGTACCTGAACTCAACCGTTTTGGTGCCAACATTAAATTAGAAAATAATACAGCTTTTGTCCGCGGTGTGGATGCATTAGTTGGTGCACCTGTCATGTCTACTGATATTCGAGCCAGTGCATCGTTAATTGTTGCTGGGTTAGCAGCTAAAGGAAGAACTGAAGTAAGCCGTGTCTATCACATTGACCGTGGATATGAACAGATTGAAGAGAAATTTCGGTCTCTAGGTGCCAATATTTGGCGGAAAAATCCAACAGTATAAATTGCTTTTATTTATGGAGAAATGAAGTAATTTTTTATCATATTATTTAAGAGTAACAAGGTATGAAAGTAATAATAATAGGTGGTGGCGAAGTGGGGTTTCACGTTGCCAAAGCTTTAAGCGAAGAAAATTACGATATAACAGTTATTGACATTGACCCGTTCAAATGTCGACGTGCTTCGGAAAACTTGGACGTTATTGTTGTTGAGGGGAATGGCGCTAGTCCAAAAATACTAACAGAAGCTCATGTAGGTGAAGCAGACTACGTATTGTGCCTTACCCGTGTTGATGAAGTAAACCTGATTGCATCCCAACAAGCTCATAAACTGGGCGCAAACAAAATTATTGCCCGACTCAGGAATCAACAATACACTGCCCATGATTCAATTATTCGCCCTGAAAAATTCGGTGTGGATGTAGTGATCCATCCTGAAAAAGCTGCCTGTGAAGAGATCATGCGTTTGGTGAAACATCCCTATGCAGTCCAGGTAATGGATTTTGAAGCGGGCCGCCTTACCATGCTGGGTCTCAATATTAATGATGATTGTGAAAAACTAATAGGAAAACCGTTGGGGGAAATATCTCTGGGGAATAGTCATTTTAGGTTTGGAGTGATTGCAGTACTTAGGGGGCAGGAAACAATCGTTCCTTGGGCAGATTTTTCATTTCAAAAAGGTGATATCGGTTATTTCATTATTAAGACAGAAGATATTGAAAATTTATTGGGATTACTATCCAAGGAAGTAACCGAAACGCACCGGGTTATGATTGTTGGTGGTTCCAAGATGGGGCGTACACTGGCAAAAGAGTTACCCGATGATTCAATTAATGTTCGTTTGGTGGAAAATAGTAGACCCAAGGCCGGACAGATCTCTCATAGCATTGATGAATCCATGATCATTTACGGCGATGGAACTGATATTGAATTTTTAAAATCAGAAAATATTCAGGATGTGGATAGTTTCATTTCAGTCACAGAAAATGAGAAAACCAATTTAATAGCCGGACTTCTTGCTAAACATTTGGGAGCAAAACAGAGCATTATCCATATTTCGACCACGGAATATATTCCCACAATTCAAGAAGTTGGAGTTGGGGCTGTCATCAGTAAAAATCTGTCCACTGTTAATTCTATTTTAAAAGAGCTCCATACAGATGTGACCGAAATTCCCGTTGTTACTTTTGATGAAATAGAATTGGATGTGATTGAATTTCAACCCGCTACAGGAAGCCTTGTTACCCAGCGACCTTTAAAAGAATTAAAATTTCCTGAAGACAGTATCGTTGGGATGATTAACCATCATGGCAAAATTCGAATAGCCCATGGTTCATCAATCCTTACAGATGATGACACAGCATTAGTTTTTGCGAAACCAAAAGCTATTCATAATCTGAAGAAATTGTTCGGTTTATGAGATTAAAACCACTCCTGAATATTCTAGGGGCTCTTCTCTCAATTTTAGGCATGACAATGGTTGTGCCTATTTTTATCTCTCTTGGGTACGGTGAATCAGATTTAAATGGATTATTATATTCGGCCCTGATTTGTATTGGAGTTGGGTCACCGATTTGGCTTATGACAAGGCATCAAAGGCCCTTGACTAATCGGGATGGTTATGCCATTGTTACTTTTTCATGGATCATCACAGCTGTGGCAGGTGCTATGCCATTTTACTTTTCCGGTGCAATTCCCAATATAACAGATGCATTTTTTGAATCAATGTCCGGCGTAACCACGACGGGGGCATCTATTATTGGGAATACGATGACCTTGCCTAATCTACCCAATGGTATTGAAAGTCTTCCCCATGGTATTTTATTTTGGCGCTCATTTATCCAGTGGATTGGTGGTATGGGAATTGTGGTATTTTATATTGCAATTCTTCCATTGCTGGGCGTGGGGGGAGTCCAGTTATTTAAAGCAGAAGTACCGGGTCCGGTGGCAGATAAGATTACACCGCGTGTGCGGGAAACAGCTAAAATATTATGGATGGTGTATCTAGGTTTCACTGCAGTTCAAATTTTGTTATTACGTATCAGTGGAATGCCATGGTTTGATTCGATTTGTCATTCTTTTACCACCATGCCAACCGGAGGATTCTCGACTAAAAATGCTAGTATTGGATATTACGATAGTATGGTCATTCAATATATCATCATTTTCTTTATGTTCCTGGCCGGTATCAATTTTACCCTACATTTTCATGCGATAATGGGGAATATGAAATCCTATTTTAGAGATAAGGAGTTTTTGACCTATTTTGGAATTATTATTGTTGTTGGTTTTCTTATTTTCTTAAGTATTTCTGTTGATGGGAATGAATGGACAGAAAAACATTTCCGTGATTCGCTTTTTCAGACAGTTGCAATTTTAACCGGTACCGGTTATAGTACAGCAGATTATGAATTGTGGACATATTTTGCTCAATTCATGCTCTTATTTATGATGTTTATCGGTGGTATGGGTGGTTCTACTACCGGTGGAATGAAAATTGTTCGTATTATGCTCTTGTTCAAATATGCTGCGAAGGAAACACGGCGTATGCTTCATCTTAAAGCAATTATCCCTATTCGGATTGGCAGTCGCTATATTCCCGAAGATGTGATCCGCAATACTTTGGGATTTTTTCTATTCTACATATCGTTTTTTATTTTTACAACCATGGTGTTGACAGCCATGAATATTGATCTTGAATCTGCCATTGGCGCGTCAGCTAGTGCCATTGGCAATATTGGTCCGAGCTTAGGAGCATTTGGACCCACAGATAATTATGCATTGTTACCGACATTCGGTAAATGGTTATTGAGTTTTTGTATGCTTTTAGGACGTTTAGAAATTTTCACCGTAATGGTACTCTTTAGTCGGACTTTTTGGAAATAAGGAATTTTATGTTTATTAAAAGAGAAATAATAGATCAGATTGGGGTTCTAACTATTGATCGTCAAGATGTACTAAATGCTATGAATCCTCAGGTACTCCGTGAATTGGATCAAGCAGTGAAGGACTATATTGCAGATGAGAATGTTGGTGTTATAATCTTGACTGGAGCAGGAGAAAAAGCCTTCATTGCAGGTGCAGATATTAAGCTTATGCAGCAATTAGATACCCAAGGAGCCTTGGATTTTGGCAAGTTGGGTCAGGAAGTAACCATGACAATCGAAGATTCTCCAAAACCAGTTATTGCTGCTGTGAATGGTTTTGCTCTTGGAGGAGGGTGTGAGATTAGCCTTGCATGCCATATTCGATTTGCTAGCGAAAATGCTATGTTTGCCCAACCGGAAGTGAAATTAGGGCTCATTCCTGGATGGGGAGGTACACAGAGGTTGCCAAGGATTGTGGGAAAAGGCAATGCTATAGAACTCATCATCGGTGGACACTTGATCGATGCCAACGAAGCTCACCGAATCGGATTAGCCAATAAGGTTTTTCCTTCAAATGAATTGATGAAGGAAGCGATAAAATTTGCAAAACTTGTTTTAGGTAATGGTCCCAATTGTGTGGCTGAATCATTACATTGTATCAATGAATCTGCAGGACATTCACTCATTGAAGGATTGAATTTAGAAGTTGAAGCATTTAGTGATCTATTTGGGACGAATGAAACGACTGAAGGGCTCACCGCATTTATAGAGAAAAGAAAAGCTGTTTTTCGATCTTAATGCTGAGATACGCAATTCTAGCTATAGGGTCATTTAATTATATTGAGAGCAAAACTGGGAATATGCTTGTTCGCTATCGCCCGGATGAAGTTGTTTGTGTCATCGATCCCGAAAAAGCAGGTCAAACTGCAGAAAATATCCTTGGCTGGGGTTGTGATATTCCCTGTGTGTCCACCTTTGATGAGTCAAAAAAATATTCACCTACTCATGTCGTTGTTGGCAGTGCACCCCAAGGTGGTGTATTAAATGATGATTACCGTAGAGAAATAATAGCAGCTATTCAATCAGGGTGTCACATTATTGCTGGAATGCATGTATTTTTGAACGATGACCCGGAAATTTTTAAACTAGCCAGTGATAGGGGTTTAACACTAACCGATTTACGCCGTCCACCCATACCACCACATTTCCCGAAAGGATCCTGGAAAAACCGAAAATTCCCTGTTTTACTCATTGTGGGTTCTGATTGTGATACGGGGAAAATGACTACTGCATGGGAGATATATCAAGCACTTAAAAAACGATCCCGAAAAGTTGAATTTGTTGGGACAGGTCAAACAGGAATTTTATTATCAGGAAATGGGGTACCTATTGATGCAGTTATTTCGGATTTTATGGCAGGCGAGATCGAATATTGTTTAGATCAACTTCCAAATGATACAGAATTGGCTATAGTGGAAGGACAAGGCGCACTAAACAATATGCTTTATTCCGGTGTAACGCTGGGATTACTTCATGGCTGTATGCCCGATTTTATGATTTTAACCCATGAGCCAGGGCGAGACTTAGATGTATCCAACCACCCATTTCCAGATTTAACATATTTAATGGATATTCACATTGATCTCATGAAGCCATTTAAAGAATCTAAGTTTTTGGGGATGAATTATCTTACGTTGAAATTACACGATGACTTGGCCATGGAAACCTGCAATTCTGCCCAGAATCGTTATGGGCTGCCTGTTACCGATCTAATTCGATTTGGTGGACGGGATTTGGTTGAAACCATTGTAAAAGTAATGGACGAATGGAGCTGACTTTTACCACATATCGGATTAAGTTGAATCACACCTTTGGTATTTCTCGAAGTGCCTATGATTGGTACGATATTGTCTATATTTTCATTAAAGATGGTGAAATTATTGGAAGAGGAGAAGCTGCTCCATCTTTACGATATAACGAATCAACAGAGCGAATTCTATCTATTTTAAAGCAAAAGATAAAATTACCTTTAGATTGTTCAAAACGAGATGAAATTTGGAATTTTATATTACCCCAATTAAAAGAAGTAAAAGCATTAGAAGCTGCTTTCAGTATGGCACTTTGGGATTGGTGGGGACAAAAGTGTGAAAAACCGGTATCTGATTTACTTAATATAAAAATGGATAAAATGCCCATCACCAGTTTTACAATTGCGATTGGAGAATTGGATGAGATAGGACAAAAAATTGATGAAGCTGATCCGTACCATATTTTAAAGGTAAAACTGGGAACACCTAAAATGGATAAAGAGATAATGACTGAGATAAGACGGCACACTGATAAAGTTATCCGTATTGATGCCAATGAAGGTTGGGAGCCGGAGACTGCCTTAGGTTTTACAAAATGGCTAGCAGATCAGAATGTAGAATTTGTGGAACAACCATTTCCAGCGGACCAATTGGATCATAGCGCTGCTTTAAAGGATAAATCACCTCTTGATATCTATGCGGACGAAAACAGCCTGGATTCGGCTGATATTCCACGAATTAGCACTGCTTTTGATGGAATCAATATCAAACTTATGAAATGCGGGTCCTTAGAAGAAGGAAAGCGGATGATCAACTTGGCACGGTTTTATGATTTAAAGATCATGTTGGGATGTATGGTAGAATCATCAGTAGGTATAACCGCCGCCGCCCATTTGGCTGGAGAAGTTGATAAGGTTGATTTGGATGGGAATTTGTTGATTAATAATGATCCATACCTCGGTGTAAAAGTGATAGATGGAAAGTTGGTTCTACCAAATAGTAATGGTTTAGGAATCAATTTAAATTCTGGTTCGGAAAATTTATTATAAATAATATTTTGTAATCCATGCGAAATCTATATTGAAATAAATTATGAAAATACTTGGAATAGAACATCTTGGCATTGCCGTAAAAGACTTGGCAAATGATGCACCATTTTGGAAGCATATTTTGAATATCGATCAAAAATCAACTGAAGTGATTGATGACCAAGGTGTTACTACGGATATTTATGATACTGGAAAAGGTAAAATTGAACTTCTGGAGTCAACAAACTCTGATTCTATCATTTCAAAATTCATAGAAAAACATGGGCCTGGTATTCATCATGTATGTTTTGAAGTGAAAAATATAAAAAACGCAATAAAAGAACTTAAAGAAAATAACATACATGTTTTGACAGACAATTATTCCATAGGTGCAGAAGGATTAAAAGTAGTGTTTATTCACCCTAGATCAACAGGTGGTGTATTAGTAGAATTGGCTGAAAAACCCAGTTAGCTAATATTTTTTAGCCAATTTTGTATTAATCTATATAGGAGTTAATTTTTATTTCTGGGATACCAAAATTTCTTTTTCTTTTTTTTGCTTTGCTGTTTATTAGTCCCTTCATTAAGGTCTCTATCTTTTTTTATCTCTCCATCAGCATAGCTAGTCCTACGAATTTCTCTTCCTTTAATATCGTAAAAAATCCAATCACCATTTCGTTTAGAAGCTTTCATTAAACCACGTTCTTTTACATTCCCATTGGAATGATATTTTAGAATAAGTTCATGTCCTGGAGGCGTCACGAAGTTAATGACATCTTTGGATTTTTTAACAACAGTGGTGTCGTATTTCAAGTAAGTTTGTTTTACAAGATTTCTTATGGTATCTTGGACAAGAGTTGTATCAAAGGTTAAAACTTTTAATGTATCAAAGATTATGGAGTTGTATTTCATATCTGGCCCCATATAATTCGGACCTGTTGATTGTTTGGTGATAGCCTGAACTAGTGCAGTTGAGTAAATCTCTTGAAGTTTTAAATATTCCTTTTCAGCACGTTTCCAATCACCACCAGCAGCATTTAAAGCTTGGTTGATCCATCCTTGTGCGGAATTATCACCCGAGTCTCGAGCACGGAGCGCATCTCCAAGTGTTTTATATTTAGGAAAAGCTGACATTTTTTGGTCAACCATGTTTGGACTGAAATTTGTGGGGAAATTACTGGAATATGTATGAATAGATACTGTGTCATTATTTGTAATGACTAGTGTATCGTAAACAACAGTGGAATCAAAGGCATATAACCATAGTGAATCTCGAATTACCGTTGTGTCATAAGCAAAGACCCAACTTGTATCGTAAAAAACGGTGGTATCAAATGCAAATGCCCAAACGGTATCCCTGACAACTGTTGTGTCATAGGTGTAAAAATAACTTGTATCTAACACAACCATAGTGTCATAGTTTGTATGAGCAATGGTGGTAGTATCATAGTGATTGATATGAAGGCTGTCAATAATGATTATTGTATCATATACGGTTGTTGTTGCATTGGTATAGATATATGTTGTGTCTAGGGATGTTGTTGTATCATATATGGTTGTATAAACAAAAATTGTATCAGTCGGGCGTTTTTTGGATTGCTCTTCAAGAAGGAGATCTATTTGTGATGAAAGATTTTCTAACCGAACATTATATTGAGACCCCAGCTGTTCTAACTGAATCTGAGCTCGTTCTAACTGAACCTGAGCCTGAGTTTTCTCATTATAGATTTCCTTTGGTTTTTTTACGCCTTTCTTAAATAACGGACTTGGTGCCTTAATAACAGCGCCGGTTTGGGTACGGTAGACTCTCCGTTCTTTAGAGCTATTATTACTTTGTGCCGTGAGTATAACACAAATAGATAGCATAATGACAAATAGGTTTTTATACATAGGTTTTGGCAGAATATCTTTAATTATTTTAGTTATTGGTTGGATTACCATATATCAATGAAAATCTGAACAATGAAGAATAGCCATCATATCTAATATAAACCAAATAAAATATTTCATTGATTACAACTATTAAAAAATGGGTTTTAATTGAAATGTCCAGAAAATTTATAATAATATCGATTGATTATAAGAAAAATTATTGAATTTGGATACTTGGAATTTTACATAAAAACTGAGAAAATATTCTTTAACTAAATTGTGTAATTTCATATGGTCATGAATGAAATAGTGCAGGAGAAACTGAAGCGAATTCCAACCTATCCCGGGGTTTACCAGTTTTTTAATTCTGATAAAAGTATTATATATATTGGCAAGGCCAAAAATCTTCGAAATCGTATAAGGTCTTATTTCCAAAGTAAAAAACACCAACGCGCAAAAACAATATCGTTAGTGAGAATTATTGCTGATCTTGAATGGATTGTGGTTAGGAATGAAGTTGAAGCATTAATGACAGAAGCAAATCTTATAAAAACGCATCGCCCCAAATATAATATTGATTTAAAAGATGACAAAACGTATCCCTTTATTCGCATTACAAACGAGCCTTATCCACAGGTGTTATTGACAAGAGAAATAGTTAAAGATGGATCCAAATATTATGGTCCCTTTACTGACGTGGGGCGCCTACGGATGACACTCAAGGCTCTCCATAAAGTTTTCCCAATACGAAGTTGCAGTTTCTACCTGGATGAGCAAGTGGTTAAAGAGAAAAAGGTATCTATTTGTTTAGACTATCATATTAAAAAATGTGAAGGTCCTTGCGAAGGGCTTGTTTCTCAAGATGATTACCAGGGAATGGTAGATCGTATTGAAGATTTCATGAAAGGAAAAACTAAAAAGACCGAATCTCATATAGTCGAACTTATGAATCAAGCTTCCATAAATCAGCAATATGAAGAGGCAGCCATGTACAGGGACCAATTAGATGCTATTCGTTCCTTCAAAGAAAAACAAAGCCACGTTGCAACTGATTTTGAAGAAAGGGATGTGATCGCATTGACACGAGAAGATAATTTGGGCATTGCCGTAATTATTCGAATTCGTAATGGACGAATTTTTAGTCGAGAAAAACTTTCTCTCCAAGGGTTAGATGAAAATGACGATGCTACACTTAAGACAGTTATTTCACGTTTTTATATGGATAGTGATTTTATTCCAAAAGAAATTTCACTTCAATTGATTCCTGAAAATGAAAAAGATTTGATTAGTTGGTTGAAAGAGAGACGTAAAGGTGCAATTCACTTTTTATATCCGAAAAAAGGCGAGAAGGCAAAGGAACTACGAATCACTCAACAAAATGCACTATTGCTCTTGGGCGAATGGATCATAAAACGGAAAAAGATGAAAGAACAAATTCCAAAAATGCTTTCGCAACTTCAGGAAGATTTGAATATGGATGTTCCGCCCAAACGCATTGAAGCATTTGACATTTCCCATCTTGGCGGTACCAATACGGTGGCTTCTATGGTTTACTTTTTAGATGCAAAACCGAGAAAAACTGAATACAGAAAATTTAATGTAAAAACAGTATCAGGAATCGATGATTTTGCTGCTATGCGAGAAGTGGTATATCGTCGATATAAACGGTTAAAAGAAGAAGAAAAACCATACCCGGATCTTATTTTAATAGATGGAGGAAAGGGGCAACTTAGTATGGCGGTATCGGCCTTAAGAGAATTAGGGTTAGATTACATTCCGGTCATTGGATTGGCTAAAAGGCTGGAAGAAGTATTTGTGCCTGGAAATCCAGAAGCTCAATCCATACATAAACAAAGTCCAGGTTTAATTTTACTGCGCCGAATTCGGGATGAAGCTCATCGATTTGCCATCACTTTTCAGCGACAGAAACGAAATAAAGATATGGTATTATCTATTTTTTCAGAAATTCCTGGAATGGGTAAAAAACGGCTTGAGAAATTACTTCTAACATTTGATAATTTGGAATCTATGGCCCAACCCACACCGGAAGTAATAAACGGAGAAACAGGAATTCCTGTAAAAGTATGTGAAGAAATACAAAAAGTTGCTTTAGCATTTTTAAAATCCCAAAATAAACCATGAGCAAATTTTGTCAAGTTCCCGTACTAATTATAAAAGAATCACCCTAAAGATGACTTGATGAAAAGATATCTCATTATAATTTTAATAACCACTGGATTGATTGCACAAAAATATGCTCCTGGAAATATTCTAATTCAGAGCAAAACCGGCGTTACGATGGATGAATTGAAAATCGGATTGGATATATCTCAATATCAAATTGTAAAACCCCTAATGAAACGTGCCAATATTTATTTAGTCAAAGTTGTGGATCGATCTGTAACAACAGAAAGAGCGTTGAAGGAAATCTCTGAAAATCCATGGGTTCAAAATGCCCAGTTTGATCATTATATCTCCCAGCGTCAAACCTTCCCAGATGATCCCAGTTTCAATTCCCAATGGGGCATGCATAATACGGGACAATCCGGCGGATTGGAAGATGCAGATATTGATGCACCGGAAGCATGGAGTCTTACAACTGGTGGGGCTAATGCAATCGGCGATGATATCGTAGTTGCTATTGTTGATGGCGGTTGCATGTTATCTCACACTGATTTAGATGACAACCTTTGGGTGAATATTGATGAAATCCCGGGGAATAATATTGATGATGACAATGATGGCTATGTGGATGATGTGAATGGATGGAATGCTTTTAACTCCAACGGGAATATTTCATCAGATGGTCATGGAACCCATGTGGCAGGGATTGTAGGTGCAGAAGGGAATAACGGTAATATGGTCGCTGGTGTGAACTGGAATGTAAAATTAATGATCATTGAAGGTTCTACTGGAACAACATCTATAGTTTTAGAAGCTTATGGATATGTTTTGGATCAACGGGTTTTATACAATGAAACAAATGGAGCAGAAGGCGCATTTGTCGTTTCAACAAACTCTAGCTTTGGAATTGATTTTGCTGATTGTACATCAGGGAGTTACCCCTTATGGGATGAAGCATATACCGCTATGGGGGAAGCAGGCATTCTGAGTGCTGCTGCAACAATTAATGCAAATCAAAATGTAGATAGCATTGGGGATGTGCCTACAGGATGTACAAGTGATTTTCTTATTACAGTTACTAATACAACTCGAAATGACCAGAAAGCATCTGCCGGATATGGTATAGAATCGATTGATTTGGGTGCACCGGGTAGTAGTATTTTATCAACGTATAGTAATGGGTCTACATCCAGTCTCTCAGGAACGAGTATGGCCACACCACATGTAGCTGGTGCCATCGGTTTTTTTCATGCAGTCATGACAGCCAGTTTTAGTCAATTTCATAAAGAGAACCCAGGTGAAGGTACACTTGTTTTAAAAAATATGATTTTGGATGGAACTGATGAAATTAACGCTTTAGAAAATATTACTGTATCCGGAGGTCGACTAAACCTATACAATACAGCTATAATAGTTTCTGAATTTATGGCATCCGATTCTTTAGATCCGAATCCTGTTACTAATTTTAATGGAGATGGATCTGATGGAATAATAGTCCATTTAAATTGGGAAAATCCAGGAACACTTTTTGGTGGGGAATCAATTCCTAATTTTGAGAATGATTTATACAGAGATGGGAACTTATTAGAATCATTTTCTTTTATTGATTCCTCATACGATGACAGTCTGGTTTTACTTGGAAATTTATACGAATACACTATGATCACTCGATTGGTGGACAATGATTCACTCAGTGTACCCGTTTCAATATTGGTGGAATTAGAAGGCGGGGAATGCCCAATAGGTGATCCTAACATGGATGGAGTAATCAATGTAATGGATATTATTAAAACAATGCAATTTATTTTAGAATGGGATGAACCCACACAAGATGAATATTGTGCGGCGAATGTAGACTTTGATAATGCATTAACTCTTAGTGATTTACTGCTCTTATCAGACATAATTATGGGTAATTAGTGTTATTTAAATCTATCCCATCTACGGATCAGCCTAATAATTAGAATCATTAATAGTGTCATGTTATAATGGTAGGTTTTTTGGATTAGTATTAATGTAGATTGTTTTATGATATAATTTTACTCACTAACCATTTTCACTTGATTCAATCAATCATTCATACCCCATTTAATAGTTGTATCTCACAAATTACTATAATCCATCCAATTCTTAATTCTAAAATATATATCTTAATCTTTATAATGTCTGCCATTGACCCTCGTCAGGAATAGTCCGTAAATTAGACATTATGGCAGAGTTCAGAATTAATTCAGATTTTACGCCACAAGGGGATCAACCTCAAGCCATTGATGTATTGGTGAAGGGCGTAAACCATGGTGATGAATATCAGACTTTATTAGGTGTTACTGGTTCCGGGAAAACTTTTACTATGGCAAATGTGATTCAGGCAGTGCAAAAACCCACCTTGATCATGAGTCATAACAAAACTTTAGCGGCACAATTATATGGTGAATTCAAACAACTCTTTCCAAATAATGCGGTAGAATTTTTTATTTCCTATTACGATTATTTCCAACCGGAAGCTTATTTACCGGTCACAGATACATTTATTGAAAAAGATATGTCCGTGAATGAGGAAATTGACAAATTGCGTCTCAAAACTACCAGTTCACTCATGGCTAGAGAAGATGTAATTGTGGTTAGTTCTGTATCCTGCATTTACGGGATTGGGTCACCGCAAGAATATAAAAAAGGCTCTGTCACAGTGAGTACTGGTCAACAGTTAGATCGACGAAAATTTCTATCCCTTTTAATTAATATTCATTACTCTAGAAATGATAAAGTTTTAGAACGGGGGAATGTGCGTGTTCGAGGTGATGTAATTGAAGTCTTTCCTGCTTATGAAGATGAATGCATCCGGATTGAGATGTTTGGAACGGATGTGGATTCTATCACAAAATTTGATTCATTAACAGGCGAAATCAAGGAAACTATTCATACAGCAGTCATTTTCCCGGCAAAACATTTTGTCACCGATAAAGAAACCACATTGCGAGTGATTGGTGAAATTCGCCAGGAATTGACGGACAGGTTGGACTTTCTTCGAAATCACAATAAACTATTGGAAGCTCAACGGCTGGAGCAGCGAACCAATTTTGATATTGAAATGATGGTTGAGCTTGGTTATTGTTCGGGAATCGAAAATTATTCTAGATTCTTTGCAGATCGAGCACCGGGAGACACCCCTTATACCTTACAGGACTTTTTCCCTGATAATTCGCTCACAATTTTGGATGAATCCCATGTGACACTTCCTCAAATCCAGGGAATGTATAATGGAGACAGGGCACGAAAAGAAACATTGGTGGAACATGGATTTCGTCTTCCTAGTGCACTTGATAATCGCCCTCTGAAATATGATGAATTTTTTAAAGCACAAAAACAAATTATATTTACCTCGGCAACACCTTCCCATAGAGAGCTAGAACTGACCAAAGGTGTTGTGGTAGAACAAATTATTCGGCCCACAGGGTTGCTGGATCCTGAAGTGGATATTCGGGAAACACGTGGTCAAATTGATGACCTCGTGGGAGAGATTCGTTATCGAGCCAAACGGAGAGAACGCGTACTCGTGACAACTCTCACAAAACGAATGGCGGAAGATCTAACAGATTATTTGACAGGACTTAATATCCAGGTTCGCTATCTTCATTCTGACATTGCTACGTTGGAACGAGTTCAAATCTTGCGAGATTTAAGGCTGGGTGAGTTTGATGTACTGGTTGGAATCAATTTGCTACGGGAAGGATTGGACTTGCCAGAAGTGAGTTTGGTGGCAGTATTGGATGCGGATAAAGAAGGATTTCTGCGGTCAAAAACTTCATTACTCCAGGTTGCGGGGCGGGCGGCACGGAATATAGAAGGACTCGTTATTCTTTATGGAGATAAAATCACTGCAGCCATGCAATATCTTTTGGATACCACCAAGCAGCGAAGAAAGTTTCAGGCAGAGTTCAATAAAAAACACGCCATCACACCAAAAACAATTTATAAATCTGTTGATGAGATCCTAATCTCCACTGCTGTTGCAGATTCTATGCGGCATGTGGATGAAGTTTATGTCCCTAGATACGATAAAGATCATTTACCAGAAACAGAAAAACAGATGATCTTAATAGAACTACGAAAAGCCATGCTGGAATCAGCAGAAAAACTAGAATTTGAAAAAGCGGCAAAGATTAGGGATGAAATTGATGAATTTGAAAAAGATTTAGGGATAACTGTATCATGAAAATATTAGTCACAGGTGGTGCCGGATACATTGGCTCTCATGTTGTTTATGAATTAATTGATCAAGGACATGATGTTACCATTTTAGATGATATGTCCCTTGGATTGGAAGAAAATATTGATCCAAGGTCGATATTTGTGCAAGGGAGCACGCATTCAGATTCTGATTTGGATTCAGTGTTGTCTGTTAGATTTGATGGCATTATCCACTTAGCCGCTTGGAAAGCGGCAGGAGAGTCCATGACAAATCCTGCTAAATATGCCCATAATAATTTAATCGGTACAATCAATCTTTTGAATGCTTGCGACAGGCATAGAATAAAAAGATTTGTATTTTCATCCACATCAGCCGTCTATGGTAATCCTGAGTATATTCCCATTGATGAAAACCATCCTACCGAACCGATCAGTTATTATGGTGAGACCAAATTGCAAGTTGAAAAAAATCTGAAATGGTTCAGTGAGTTAAAAGGAATCAGATTTGGAGTTCTACGTTATTTCAATGCTGCCGGGTATGATATTAAAGGACGCATCAAAGGGAGAGAAAGAAATGCCCTAAATTTGATTCCCATTGCTATGGAAGTAGCAGCCGGGATACGAGAAAAAGTACAGGTTTTTGGAGACAATTATGACACCCATGATGGAACAGGAGTTCGTGATTATATTCATGTATCCGATTTAGCCATAGCCCATAGGAAAGCACTGAATTATATTTCAGAAAATGATAAGGATCTATTAGTGAATTTGGCAACCGGGGAAGGACATTCTGTTCTGGATGTAATCAACAAGTCAAAAGAAGTATCCGGAAAAGACATTCCGTTTGATATTGTTGGAAGACGGGCAGGTGATCCCGCTACAGTAGTTGCAGTATCAAATAGGGCGAATAAAGTACTGGGTTGGTCCACGAAATATTCTGATCTGGATACGCTGATTCGTACAACTTGGGATGTTTATAAATGATCAAAATAGGAATAATGTCATGATTGACATGGACAGACTTCAAAAACAATCCGGGATTATCGGAACTTCGGACGCCATTCTCCAGGTTTTGGAAATGATTGCTCAAGTGGCGCCGGTGGATATTTCTGTTCTCATTACGGGTGAATCTGGTGTGGGGAAAGAAGTAGTGGCAAAAGCCATTCATAAAAGTAGCAAGCGGAATAATGAGCCCATAATAATAGTGAATTGCGGTGCCATTCCAGAAGGTATTATTGAATCCGAATTATTTGGACATAAAAAAGGTTCATTCACTGGTGCAGGCGAAGACCGGAAAGGATATTTTGAAGAAGCGCATAAAGGGACAATCTTTCTTGATGAGATTGGTGAAACTCCTCTTGAAACACAGGTCAAATTGCTTAGAGTTTTAGATACTGGCGAATTCATGCGAGTAGGAGAAGCCAAAACCAGATATACAGATGTCCGGATAATAGCCGCTACTAATAAAAATTTGACTGAATTGGTAAAAAAAAGTGATTTCCGACAGGATCTTTATTACCGTCTTAAAACAGTGACAGTGGATGTGCCGTCACTTCGGAATAGAGTGGAAGACATTGGACCTTTGGTAGAACGATTCGCACTAGAATTCACACGATCGAACGATATCTTATATCGGGGATTCATGCCGGAAGGGATTCGTGTTTTAAAACAATATGAATGGCCGGGGAACGTCCGTGAATTAAAGCATTTTGTTGAAAGAATACTGGTATTAAAAAGAGGAGAAAGAATAACATCTGAAATGGTACAAGATGAATTGACAGATGTTTTGCCCCTGGATCCGGTTCACAATTTAGCATTACCAGTTTTGGTGAATCAATCTACCGATAAAGCAGAAATTGATTTAATTCTTCGGCAATTGTTTATGTTGAAACAAGATACTGAAATAATCCAGAAAATGATGATAAGTGGACAAGTGCCTTCACCTGAATTAAATAACCCATTCCCGGTTGTGGAACATAATGAGCATGGTATACCACTTCCAGAAAAATCAATGGAAATTACTGAAGATGGTCAACGCATGATTCGAGATGATGCCATCGGTGATATATCTATTAAGAATTTGGAGGAAGAAGCTATAACTCGTTCATTAAGATATTTTAATAATAACCGCCGGAAAACTGCAAAATCTCTTGGTATGAGTGAAAGGACATTATATAGGAAAATTGAAGAATTTGGCCTTGAGCCCAAGATCAAACGCAAGAAATAGAATGAAAAATATTTTTCTGTTGTCATCTTTCTTTTTTCTTCTTTCATGTGGTTTCTATTCAATGGCCGGTTCCATTCCACCCCATATTAAATCTATTGCCATTCCCCTTATGGAAAATGAAACAGCTGAATTTGGATTAGCAGAGGATATCACAGATGGGATTTTGGGTGAATTTGTTGAAGCTGGTATTTTGAACATTACTGATGAAAATATAGCTCATTCCATTCTCCGAGGTACTGTAAAAAAAGTGAATGAAGGACCTTATACTTACAGTAAACAGGAATCTGTTTCAGAATTTCGCTATAAAATAGATGTTAAGTTAGAATGGTATGATGTGTCACAGGATAAGAACTTGTTGGAGGGAACCTACTCTGGATTTGGTGCTTATGGACTGAGTGGCGATATCGGTTCTGATGGCATTGATAATGATAATGACGGTAAAATTGACAATGATGATGATGATGAATTTGGTGAACCACGGGCTTTTGCAACAAAGGTTGCCGTTCGTAAAATTGCACAAGATATTTTAAACGATATTATGACGACTTGGTAAAGGAATACGATTAAAAAATGAAAACAGTTACAATAAATCAACTTCATAAGCATGTAGGTCAAGAAGTTCAATTGAAAGGCTGGGTGTACAACACCAGGAATATAGGGAAAATTTGGTTTCTCATTTTCAGAGATGGTACAGGATTACTTCAAGGGGTGGTTGTTAAAGGCGAAGCCACCGATAATACATTTGAAATGGAACCAGATTTAAATCAAGAAGACTCGGTGGTCTTAACCGGTATCGTTCGGAAAGAACCGCGGTCGGTTGGAGGCTACGAATTAGGGATTAAAGAGATTCATGTAGTAAACCATGTGACGGAAGAATTTCCCATTTCTCCGAAGGAACATGGTACAGATTTTCTCATGTCAAATCGACATTTATGGTTACGCTCTAAAAGGCAAAACGCAATAATGCGTGTCCGTCATCAAATTGTCAAAGCGATTCGTGATTTCTTTGATGATAACGGATTTATATTAATTGATTCTCCTATTTTTACCGGAAATGCAGTAGAAGGTACAACGACGCTTTTTGAAGTGGATTATTTTGAGCGGTCGGCCTATCTCACCCAAAGTGGGCAACTCTATCAGGAAGCGGGTGCCGCTGCTTTTGGCAAGAGCTATTGTTTTGGTCCAGTCTTTCGTGCAGAAAAATCGAAAACCCGTCGACATCTCACTGAATTTTGGATGGTAGAACCAGAAATGGCTTATGTGGACCTGGATGAAAATATGACTTGGGCGGAAAACTTGGTTGGATCCATTTTTCGGCATGTCCTTGAAAATTGTCAATCGGAATTAAAAACATTGGAACGGGATATTTCCAAATTAGAAGCTGTGGTACCACCATTCCCACGAATTACTTACGATGAAGCTGTGAAAATCTTAAATGACAAGGGCAGTAATTTTAAATATGGAAGTGACTTTGGTTCGGCGGATGAAACACTTCTATCCGAACAATTCGATAAACCAATTATGATACATCGATGGCCTGCTGGTATTAAAGCATTTTATATGAAACGAGATGAACATAATGATAAAGTTGCATTGGGTGTAGATATGATCGCTGCTGAAGGTTATGGCGAAATTATTGGCGGAGGTCAGAGAGAAGATGACATCGATATTCTCAAAAAAAGAATTTTACACCAGGATTTGCCTATGGGACCGTTTAAATGGTACTTAGACCTCCGGAAATACGGTTCGGTTCCACATTCAGGATTTGGGCTAGGTTTAGAAAGAACTGTGGCTTGGATCTGTGGCACGAAACATATTCGTGAAACAATTCCATTTCCCAGAACCATGACCCGATTAGAACCTTAATGGAATTTAATGGCAGAATTTCTGTTTTTGGCGGCCGCAATATTACACCTGAAGTGTATGAAAATTCTGTCGAAATTGGACGTCTTTTAGCTCAGGAAGAGTTTCTTGTTTTTTGTGGGGGTGGAAAAGGTGTCATGGAAGCAATCTCAAAAGGTGTTTCTAAATCAGGAGGTACGGTTATTGGAATTCTCAAGGGGAAAGAATTGGAGGAAGGGAATGATTACTTGACAATACCAATCGCCACAGGCATGGATATTGCACGAAACGCAGTACTTGCATATAACTGTGATGCTGCAATCGCAATCTCTGGACAATACGGCACTATGAGTGAGATTGCTTATGCGTTCCAACTTGATAAACCCGTAATCGGGTATCAAACATGGGATATTAATAATGTTATTCAAGCTGAATCGCCGGAAGATGTAATTTCCAAACTCAAAAAAGAATTGAATCATGTTTAAAATACATGTGATGGTTTCAGGAAAAGTTCAGAGAGTTTGGTTTCGGAAACAAACTCAAGCTAAAGCATTGGAATTAGGCTTAAATGGTTGGGTGAAAAATTTATTTTCAAATGCTGTAGAGATAATTGCTGAAGGGAATATAGATAATCTTACAGAATTGACTGGATGGCTTCAGAATGGCCCGCCGCTGGCAAAAGTAGATAAGTTAAGTATAGAATGGTTCCCTGCTGAAAATGAGTTTAATTCCTTTGAAATTCTCAAATGAAGATCGCAATTTGCCAAATCAATCCCATCGTTGGCGATTTTGATTACAATCATAATCTTCTATTAAAGTATTATAAGAAAAGCATTGGTCTTAGTGCAGATATTATTGTATTTCCAGAGTTAATAATAAGTGGTTATCCGCCTCAGGATTTACTTTGGGAAGACGGGTTTGTTGACCAAAATTTATTGAATTTAAATGAGATTGCGTCAGTATCATCCATTCCAATGATTTTTGGATTTGTTAGAAAAGAGAATGGTAGATTATTCAACTCTGCGGCAGTTTGCTTTGACGGGAAATTGCAATCTACAACAGACAAAATTTTGCTCCCTACCTACGATGTTTTCGATGAAGAACGATATTTCACTAGCGGTGATGAACCCAAAGTGATTCCCATTCCAGTTAAAGGGAAACAGGTTAATCTTGGTGTTCAAATTTGTGAAGACCTTTGGGATCATCATTATGATTGTAAGGTAAGTCAAATACAAAAAGATAAGGGTGCAGATGTACTAATCAATATTTCTGCATCACCTTATCATGAAGGAAGATTATTCAGGCGGAAAGATCTAATACAGGAAAAAGTAGAAGAGACCAAACTCCCTTTTATTTATTGTAACATGGTGGGTGCACAAGACGAATTGATCTTTGATGGTGAATCATTGGCATTTTCTTCGCGCGGAGATTGTCTGGGACAAGGTAAAGCATTTCAAGAAGATCTGGTTTTGATTGATCTTGAGTCAGATCATGTTGTGGAATTGAAAGTGAAACCAAGAGAAGAAAAAATGTTCCGGGCTTTATGTCTCGGTGTGTCAGATTATTTTAAGAAGACTAGTCACACTGAAGCTGTTTTAGGACTCTCAGGCGGGATTGATAGTGCTCTGGTTGCTGTAATTGCTGCCGATGCTTTGGGTGCAGAAAATATTCATGGTATCTCCTTGCCATCCAAATATTCAAGTAATCACAGTTTATCTGATGCCCAGGCATTAGCAGATAATTTGAGTATTGATTATCGGATTATCCCAATCCAGGAAGCTGTGGAAGGATTAGAAACAGTACTCCATCCCCATTTTCTCGGAACGGAGCCCAATGTTGCAGAAGAAAATATCCAGGCAAGAGCACGGGGAACTCTTTTGATGGCACTCTCCAATAAATTTGGGTGGATGGTTTTATCAACCGGAAATAAAACTGAATTAGCATTGGGTTATTGTACCTTATATGGCGATATGAGTGGAGGATTAGCAGTAATCTCCGACTTGAGTAAATCGGATGTATATGCACTGGCAAAATGGGTGAACTTTGAAAATCCGGGACGAATTCCGGAAGGAAGCATCTCCAAACCGCCATCAGCAGAATTGGCACCGGACCAAGTTGATCCATTTGATTACAATGTGGTTAGCCCCTTGGTGGATGCCATTGTGGAAGATAGAAAGTCACCGGCGGAATTAATTGATGATGGATCAGATTCTGATTTAGTAAATTCTATTTATCGAAAAATTCAAATTAATGAATACAAACGTCGGCAGGCTGCACCAGGACTTCGAGTCTCTTCCAAGGCATTTGGTGTGGGACGGCGAATACCAATTGTGAACCATTTCAAAGGCAAGAACAAATGATCCGATTTTTATTCCTATTATTTTCCACCATAATCTGGGCACAGGAATCAACACCCGCTGATTTTTGGAATGATTATTCACAGGAAGAGAAGGTCGCTTTTATCAATGGATCATACGGAGCCATTTCTAAATTGAAATCTCATCATCGGGCAGAAGTTCGAAAACAATTCTCTCATGAAAGTAATTGGGTGGAACCTTACTATATAGAACGATTTTATGAAATAATTGATGAATATCGCTCCGAAGAAGTGGGCTATAATTTGAAGATACTTGCCCTTCATATGGATGCACTTTATACAAATTCGGATAACTTGAATATTCCAATTATGGAAGCATTACGAGTCGTATCTCTCGTACAGGATGGCGAACAAAAAACCGCAAATGTACGGTTATTACGCGCCCAGCATAAATATAATAAATAAGTTCATATTCTTGTATCAGGAATCAAACTGATATTGGTTGATATTAATCCAAATTAGAATGTAGGATGAAAGAATTCTTTTGCGTCCGAAACCTGGGAAGTACGTAACGGTGCAACGAATTTCCATTTCACTCATGTTATTTATATTATCTTCATTGAAGAATATAAAATGATATTGAAACGGTTCAGGGTAAGAAAAATTTTAACTATTTTGTACTTGGAGAGTCAATCTTAGTAACACCACTATTGTAGATATTACATGAGACTATTCAGGATTCTATTATCATTCATTTTTCTTTTTTCCTTGGCCCACCCAAGCCACAAGCGTCATAAATCTCGAAAGCATAAAAAACATAAAGTTCATCATGTTGTGAACCGCCACAAGGCCCGCGTTCAATTGGGTGTTAATTGGCGTTGGGGCCACTGGAATCATTGGTGGCATGATCGCAGGTATCACAATCGCGTCGTAGTTTTGAATCAAGAAGTTGACGAGAAAGGTAAGAATGCAACTGTCCTTGAGATAATTGAGCAGATTGAAAAACTTGCAGAACTAAAAGAAAAAGGTCTCATTACAGATAAAGAATACCAAAAGAAAAAGAAGGAACTATTGGATAGAATTTGAGCAGAAATTTAGGTTACACCATTAAAATAGAAATTAAAAAATTATCCGATATGGAATTAACTGCACTAAATGTGTATTCATGGCCTATCTGGTCCTGTGAAGTTTCAGAATTCCCCTGGTCATACAGTGACAAGGAAACTTGCTTTATCTTGGAGGGTAAAGTGATTGTTACTACGGATCATGAAGAAGTGACCATTGAGTCTGGTGATTTTGTTGTTTTTCCAAAAGGACTCTCCTGTCGCTGGCGCGTACTCAAACCCATTCGGAAGTATTATTCCTTTGGATAGGTTGATTTTCTCTCTATAAACCCAGCCCTTTGCTCTGTAATTTGCGTAAATGAAAACGGCTCATATCCGCAATTTTTGTATTATAGCTCACATCGACCACGGTAAATCCACACTTGCAGATCGCCTGTTGGAAGAAACAAATACCTTGTCTAAAAAAGAGATGAAAGCCCAGGTTTTGGACAGCATGGATTTAGAGCGGGAACGAGGAATAACCATCAAAAGTCACCCCATCCGCATGGAATATGAACACCATGATGGAGTCACCTATGTGTTGAATTTAATTGACACACCGGGACACGTGGATTTTTCCTATGAAGTATCCCGTTCATTAGCTGCTTGTGAAGGTGCTTTGTTGCTTGTGGATGCAGCGCAAGGCGTGGAGGCACAAACCGTATCTAATACTTATCTCGCAATCGAAAATAATCTCACATTGATCCCAATTATTAATAAGATCGACCTCCAATCTGCAATGATAGATGATGTAAAAATGCAGATGGTGGAATTAATCGGTTGTGACGAGAATGATATAATCGAAGCCAGTTCTAAAAGTGGGATTGGTATCCAGGATATTTTCAATGCTATTATTAATCGAATCGATCCACCAAGAGATAATTCAGAGCAAAGATCCCGTGCGCTAATCTTTGATTCCATGTATGATAATTACAAAGGTGCCATTCCCTATGTCCGCGTATTTGATGGCGTATTAAAAAAAGGAATGACAGCACAATTCTTTGCGCATGATCGTGAATATGAGATCACAGAAACTGGTCATTTTGTTTTAGACAAAGTAAAAACAAAAGAACTTCGAGCAGGCGATGTGGGTTATGTTGTAGCCAGTATTAGAGATATGGGGCACATCGAGCCGGGAGATACCATTACTGTAAAGGAAAATAAAGCAGAAGAACAATTACCCGGATATAAAAAGATTAAGCCCATGGTTTTTTCAGGACTTTACCCAGCTGAAGCAGATGATTATGAGCAATTGCGGCGGGCACTAGAGAAACTCCAACTCAATGATGCATCACTCGAGTTTACACCTGAGACCAGTCAGGCATTGGGATTCGGATTCCGCTGCGGCTTTTTGGGATTACTCCACATGGAGATCATCCAGGAACGTTTGGAGAGGGAATTCAATTTAGATCTTGTCACCACCACACCGAATGTAGTTTATCAAGTATTATTGCGAAGTGGAGAAAAAGTGCAAGTAGATACGCCAGCAAAAATGCCGCCAATTGGAGATATCGAGGCAATTCTTGAACCTATGGTTTCTGCTGAAATCTTGACACCAAAAAAATACATTGGCAGTATTATGACCTTGTGTCAGAAAAAACGAGGTATTTATAAGAATACGCAATATCTATCACCGGAAAAAGCCCAATTACATTATGACCTACCTCTAGGCGAGATCATTTTTGATTATTATGATAAACTGAAATCTATTTCCAGCGGGTATGCATCTTTTGATTATGAATTCAAGGAATTCGAAAAAGCTCAACTACAGAAATTGGATATCCTTATACACAGTGACTCAGTGGATGCATTATCCACCATTTGCCATGCAGATGATGCATATCAACGTGGTGTGGCTTTATGCAGTAAATTGAAAGAATTAATTCCAAGACAAATGTTCGAAGTAGCGATTCAGGCAGCATTGAATAATCGCATCATTGCACGAACAACCGTAAAAGCACTGAAGAAAAATGTTACCGCCAAATGTTATGGAGGTGACATCACGCGGAAACGTAAGCTCTGGGAAAAGCAAAAGAAGGGTAAAAAGCGCATGAAAATGATAGGTAGGGTTGAGATACCCCAGGAAGCTCTTTTGGCCGTTTTGCAGCTAGATAACGATTGATTGAATGAATCCTTATTGGCGATCCACACGCTCTCCGCTTTATAGCTTTCTTTTTACGGTTCCGCTATTCCTTATTTACGAGATTGGGATTTTTCTCACATCATCTGATGATATGTTTGTTCTGCGTAATGGCGCTGATGCATTGATGCGTCAGATCCTGGCACCATTTGGGATAACGGGGTTGTATTGGGTAGGATTAATATTTTTCATTGGATTTGTCATTGCATTTATTCTTCAGCGTAAGTATTGGGAAGAAGCTCAGATTCATAGCGATTATTTTTTACTAATGATGGTGGAGAGTGTTGGATGGTCGGTGCTGATCTATTTTTTTATGAGCAATGTTTATTTACTTTTGATGAATCCAACCGGCTCTATGTTAGTCCAACAAGTAACTCTTGCAGTCGGAGCTGGAATCTACGAAGAGTTTTTATTTCGCGTTATGTTGATAGCCGGGATATCGGTCATTTTGGGTTTTATATTTCAATGGTCGGATAAAACGAGAAATTGGGCTGCCATGGTTATTGCTGCAGGTATTTTTTCATCATTTCATTTTATTGGTGAATATGGTGACTTTTTCTCGTTTAATATATTCATGATCCGGTTTTTAGCAGGAATAGCACTGGGAACACTATATTTCTTGCGTGGGTTTGGAATCACAGCATGGTCCCATGCAGTCTATGATCTCATTGTGCTTACAAGAATGACAACACAATAAGAAAACTCTCTTTAAATTTTACCATGAGATTTTCTACATTTATTTTATTTATACTCATGGTGGTTCACTTAAGGGGAGATTTGAGCCATGCCCGTATGTCCATAATCCCAGAATATGACCAAAATAATGTCACTATTTTATTTAGCGGACATCGATTAGACGAGACACAAAAAATGCCATTTTATTTTACCGTACCACTAGATGTGGATTCTGTCTCTCTGATTAAGACTAATACTAACGGTGAATTGGATTTTGTTCTAATCCCAACACGTTTAATAAAAGATCTCAAATGGGTGGAAGTTTCACCCGATTTGAATGAGTTTGCTTTTATGATCAATTCAACAAAATTTACAGAACCAGGAAATCGTCACTTCGAATATTCTCTTTCATTTTCAGAAGTAATTGGTGAATTTAATTTAGAGATTCAAGAACCTCTCCCTGCGGAAAATTTTGAGTATTCCGGTTTCCAGGGCGAAAAAGAACAAGATGCGCATGGTCAGACAACCCACTCAATTCAATGGCAAAATATTTTGGAAAATGAGACTAAACTAATTTCAATTTCTTATTCAAATTCTCGTGGATTAACAACCCGTAGTGCCCTTGCTGAACTCATGACCTTATCGCAAAAGAAAGACCTCCCTAAGCAGCCCATAAACAAGATTAAGCGTCATAAACTTTATATTTGGGAACCCCTGATAGCTTTAGCGGTTGTTACACTATTCATTGCTATCATAATGATGGTTTATCAAAACGGCAAAACAAATTCTTTAACTTGTCACAATTGCGGACAAAAACGAACCCGATTGGATAATTTCTGTTCAGGGTGTGGAGAAAAATATTAATGTTTCCTGTCTTACTTGAAATTGGTCCCATAAAAATATATTCATTTGGATTTATGCTCGTTATGGCTTTTTACAGCACTTACTTCTTACTGAATCATGATTTGAAACGGATGGGACATGATGAAAAGTTGGCATCTGATATGGTTTTTTGGGCTGCCATTGGTGGTGTCCTAGGGTCTAAAATCTATTATTTATTAGAAAATCTTGATCAGGTAATCGATAATCCTATGGGTATGATTTTCAGCGGTTCAGGGCTGGTTTTTCTTGGAGGACTTATGGGAGGAACTTTTGCTGTAACAATGGTGCTACAAAAAAACAATCTCCCATGGTTAGTTTTTGCGGATATTGTAGCACCTCTATTAATCTTGGGTTATGGCATCGGTCGCATTGGTTGTTTTCTTGTGGGCGATGATTATGGTATCCCCACTCATCTCCCTTGGGCAGTTTCATTCCCAGATGGGTTGCCACCAAGCACTTCACATGTTTTTTCTACCTATTACCCTTGGATTGATATTTCAGGGTTTGCCCCCGGAGTTCTTTCTGTTCATCCCACGCAGTTGTACGAATTTACATTAGCGGTAGCAATTTTTTATTTTCTCTGGTCCCGTCGGAATAATGTACAAATTGCTGGGAGTTTATTCTTTTTATATTTAATTCTTGCTGGTATTGAACGCTTTATAATTGAATTTATTCGTACAAATGAAAGGTATCTTTTTGATGTTTTTACCGGCTCGCAAATTATTTCTATAATCATGATAATCATTGGGTCATATTTCTTAATAAATCCTTTACCTAAGCGTGAATCATAACCTGCATAAATATTCTCTTTTTATATTATTTTACATAACCCTATGTAGTGGGCAAGTCAGTCTGTCCATCGCTGAATACCGCCCATTTCCTGAAAAAATACATCTATTAGATATAAAACCAACCAAAGTGAGTTGGACTATCGCAAATAGATTCCTGTTGTTTGACCAATATAAACGTGAATTACTAGAATTAGATGCTTTTGGAGATGTGAATCTATCCAGTGGGGTTGGACAAAATATTTCAGGATATGAAGACTTAGTCTGGATGGGTATTTCGCCGCAGGGGATTCTGCTGGTGGATCGCTTGGAGAATGAAATTGTCCAATTGGATTTTCGATTAAATCCGGTTCAAACTATTGATTTGAATCGACGTATTTTTCCAGAAGACGCAGCACTGGATCCTTGGGGGAGGCTCTACCTTTATTCAAGAGATTACAACAGCATATTTTTATTTGATAAAGGTGAATTGGATCCCACACCAATAGTGAATTTATCAAAAGAGCTTGGATCAGTATTTTGTATGGCGGAAATGCAAATTAATCAAGAAGGTGAAATGGCAATTCTAGGTTGTGATGGAATGATTCATATTTTCAGTCAAAATGGTCGAAAAAAAATATCATTTCCATCAACTATTGAAAATGCAGTCTTTTTAATTGCAGTACGCGACGATTGGTTTGTGTTTAATCGTATGGGAGCAGGGATCTCTATTCATTCACAAAACAAAGTTTCTATTCCAGGTGCAAGTATTCCTATTGAAGATATGGCGTCGATGAACCGATCCATCGCTGTTCTTGCCAAGGATCATATTCTTATTTTGGATGTCAAATAAAGTCAAGTTCTTCGCTTGTTTTTCCATCTGCTTTTACTGTTCCACCTGGGCAGATGTCTCTTCTAAAGTTGATACGATTTATAATATTTCTGACGAAAATTCCATTCAACTCACACATCCTTTCATACTGGAATCATCAGTATTGGTTTTCCAGGGTGGAGTCCCCATACTTGTAAAAAAAATCCAAGCTATTGAAGGCATTCTGATTTTGCCAAATACGGATCCCAACTTTCCTATAGTAATAAGCTATGATTATTTAACAAATGGTTTACCGCTTTCAGTAGGGCCAACATGGAGATCCTTACCAGAACTGAATTTGGAAAGCATCGAAATCTTATCTAAAAAAGAACGACCTTATTCTGGGAATTCAGATAGTGAATCTAATATTTATTCTTCAGGTAGTATTTTTCGGCAATTATCGGTTTCACCTTTAGGTGGTTCTGATTTTACAGGCGGTCTGCAAATGCAATTAAATGGAAAATTGACAAAAAATATGATGGTGAGTGGTATTCTCACAGACCAGGATTTACCGATTCAGCCAGAGGGAACTACACGAGAATTAGAAGAATTAGACCAGGTTTATCTCATGGTTACACATCCTAACTATTTCGTTGATGCCGGTGATATTATTTATGAAGAAAAAATTAATAATAGCAATAATATTAATAGAAAACTGGTTGGATTAAAGAATCACTATAAGGTAGGTCAATGGAGTGGATCGGGGGTTTATGCCGGATCAAAAGGGAATTATACAACTCTGGAAATGAAAGGAAGAGATGGCAATCAGGGGCCCTATCAATTAACCGGAAGTAATGGGAACAGGGATATCATTGTTTTATCCGGGACAGAAAAAGTATGGGTGGATGGAATACAATTAATTCGTGGACAAAATCACGATTACACCATCGATTATTCATTGGGAGAAATTCGTTTTACACCCAAAGTTCTTATTCATGCAGATTCTGATTTATTCATTGAGTATCAATATTCAGATTTCGAATACCAAAAAGGGTTCTCCGGCGGTTCACTAAAAAGAAATTTTGGAAAATCCAGTTTTTTAACATTTGGATTTTTCAAGGAATCTGATCAATTCAACAAAAATGACTGGAGTCAGGATATTCGAGATTCATTATCTGCTACCGAATCTGGGAATATTCAAATAAGCACAGTCATTTCAGATGATGAGGGTGATTATATATTTTCAGGAGACAGGTATGAATATTCACCTGATGAAGAGAACCAGCCTAGGTATGCAATTACCTTTGAATTTGATCCTTATGGTTCATATATAAGAAAAATATCGGATACGGGACGAATATTTTATGAAATTACAGGATCGGATATAGACTTAAATAGCAATGTAGATAAATATAGTCCTTTTCGCACTATACTTGGTCCAAAATTGCATCAATTTGGATTTGTAGGAGGAGATGTTAGTCTAGGAAATTATATTAACATCTCGAGCCAATTTATGGGGTCAGGATTAAATCAAAATACTATGGCGATCCGGCAGGAAAAGAAAGGAGGCTCTTCTAGAAAAATAGATATTTCCATTGACACTCTTGTGTTTGGACCGACTATATGGACCGCGGCAATTTCTAATTGGTATCGTAGCGATAATTATTTTGCCTTGGGACAAGAAAACGATGTCATGCAGCGGCGCCTCTGGAATTTGGATTCTGCACAATCAAATGGTGTAGACGAGTCAAAGATCAGATCAGAAATGATCTTTCAAAATGTGGGTTCCACAAATGTAGAATTGGCAGAATTAAAAGTGAATAAAGATAAACGATCAAGGATACATGTTGTTCAACAGATCTTTCATCCTAGGTTTAATAATTCATTTTTCAATTATATATCTGTCAAAAAACCAATTGGTTCATACACGAGATCACAAGGAAGAATGCAAATCCATTTTTCGAAAATAAACCCATTTATAACCCAATTGCGTGAAGAAGAAACTAAGTTAAAACGATTTCAAAATATGGGTGCAGGGCTTCAAATTAAAAACAAGATGACGGCTATAGAAACAGGTATAGATCTGAGGAAAGATGAATCATTTCAAGAGTCGTTAGCATGGAAAACTGACTCCGACGATTTTATTGGTTTTATGAATTATAGATCAGAATCACGTTCAGGATGGAAACAAGATATTATTTTCAAAAAACGGCTAAAAAAATCTTTTGAAGATAATATCACAACAAGCGATTATTCTTTAGCAAAAGTTCTCCTTGGATTTAAACAAAATCACAAACCTATTCAATGGGAATTCCAAGCTAAAACAGAAGAATCTTTTTTCGAAGAACGAGCCATTGTTTATGATTCCGTTGGTGTGGGATTGGGGCAATATCGATATGATTCCATTTTTAATACTTACATTTCTGATCCTAATGGTTCGTTTATTGCTTACACAATACCCACCGGGAAACGGGATCCGAATACAGTTATTGAAGGATCGCAAAAGTTTACCATTGACCTGGGGAAAATATCGGGATTCCCGAATATAATGTTTCGAGGAAATAATCGTCTGGATTATCGCGGATCAGGAACAGAAATCAGAAAATTGATTCAACCAAATATAACTGATTCATTATCTACCCGTTCACGACTGATTTCCAGATTGGAAATGATATATTTCGGGAAAAACCGATTCAGGAGCTGGATAGATAATAACCAAGCGTTAAATGGGTTGGATCCAAGGGGAAATGATCTAGATCATTCTAACGAGGTCGGTCTGGAAATAGATCAGGCACTCTCAAAATTAATTACGATCAAGAACAGTGGGAAATTCAGGAAAAAATCTGTGGAATCCACTGTTTCAACTTTGAGAAACAGAGATGTGAAAGGATGGTGGAATGAAATTCAACTCCAGGTCAAATTGAGCGAGTCTATGGATTTTGATCTTGGCCTGATGGGTGGTTTTGATTCCGGCAAACAACAAGGAAAATCATTTTCTAGTCAAGCTTATGGATTATTATTGAATGGGCGTTTCTTTTTTAAAAAAACAGGTCGTTTTCAATCTCAAATCAGTTGGGTTAATGCGGTAGAAAAAGACAAATTGCCATATCTGCCACCTGAAGCTTTGAATGGATTCCCGGTGGGAACAAGTTTTCGCTCCAACACACGCCTCCAATATTTTTTAAATCGATCCGTTTCAATGATTTTTACACTGAATACAATTGATGATGGGAGATACAACAATTTCATCACCTTTCGAGGAGAGATTCGTGCGCATTTCTAAAATGAAATTTATCATTTTAGTTGGAATTCTCTTTGGACAAGAAAAGGAGATACAAATCCCATCCATTGATCTCGATACGGTCACAGATTCTCTTTCTAAAATGATGAATCATGAAAAAAGCCTTTCTTTGGAATATCGGCTGCATTCTTTTTCTATTGATCCTGACCAATCAAATTATCACAGCCTTGATAAAATAACTTTAGTGGATACATTAATCATTTCTGGTGGAGACGAAATTCGAGCAAACGTAATAAATCAGATTTCAAATCCATTCATTATTGAACCAGTTGGAATTGGTTTTAGTGAAGTGGGAGAAACATTGGTTCAGCGTTATTATTTCCTCCGAGAAAAACCTGCTTATGAATTTGGTTTATTAAATAACCATCTAGGAGCCACCATTCATTTCACACCTGAATTCGAAAGTTATTTTTCCGGAATTTTTGGTATGAGTAACGAAAACAATAATTGGGAGATACAGGGTCAAATTGACCTTCATCTTGAGAACCTGATTCAAACTGCTGGAATTCTTGATTTGTATTGGAATCGTACCGATTCTTTGTCTCAGATCATTCAATTCGAGATTATGGAACCCCATCCATTCGGATGGGAAGTGGGTACGCATTTGACTTATCATCACGAGGTTATTGGTGGATTGTATTCTGTGATTGAAACTAAATCCATGTTGCAGATCACTGTACCCATGTTGAATCAAATTAATGTGGGATATTCTTCAGGGAAAACACACCCCACAGAAAAAGGTGAATTAAATGGGTATGAAAAGATCCGATTCCGGGCATTCTCTTTTTCTTCATCCAAAGATACAAGAAACAAGCGATTCTTACCTACTGAAGGGACAAAAATCACTTCTTCGATAGATGCAGGACTCCAAAGTGAAAACGGATTTTTGAAAGGCGATGTAAATTTTGAATATTTACACCCATTCATAAAAAATGTACATGGATTGGTCAGGTGGATGGGCCATGGAATCCATGGATTTGATTCTATTATACCAAAGAGCAGATATGTGCTGTATGGTGGTAATTCAACATTAAGAGGATTTCGTGAACAATCCTTTGCTGCGACACAATTTCAAATTGCAACATTTGAAGCAGCATTCCAACCTGCCCAAGGTTTTCAAACTAATTTGTTTTTAGATATAGGGTCTAACCGGTTAGTAATCATTGAAAATAAAAAGATAGGGTATGGTTTTGGTTTGACTCAATTAAATGAGAAATCATTAATCAAGGTGCAATATGCACTAGCATTTGGTCAAGGGTTTTCTAATGGAAAACTCCATATAAAATGGATCTCTCGATTGTAGATTTAAAAGAGAATCAACCCTAATTTTAACGATGGAATTTTATCGAAAACTTAATCTATCCATTTTTATTGGAAGTCTTCTCTTTTTGGTGGGATGTGAAACAAGGCGAGAAGCTTTGGGTTCTGATAATGAAATACGAGTTATTTGTTCGGAATTAGATAAAAAAGACATCCGTAATTTTTTAACATCCATTTTCACAGATACGATTTACACCCCTGAACCCGAACCATTGTATTATTTAAAATTCTCGAGTCCTGAAACATACAATAATTTGAAAACCCAGGCACAAGTTGTGGTTGCAGCAGTGGCCAGAGATCCCGGAAACTCGGGTTATCAATTGGTGAAAAGGTTACTCCCGCCGGATCAATTTGCAGACACAGAATCTGCTGATCCTGTAATTCTTTCAAAAGATGTTAATGCGCTTAAACAATTATTTATGGTCATCAATGCTGGGTCAGAAGAACAACTAATGGGGACGGTAAAATCCAAAAAGAATTTTATCCGAAAACAGTTTTTTGATCAGTTTGTGGATCGCCAAAGTCGATATATTTTTGGAGATGATCGGAATAAAAAATTGGAAGATTCATTGGAAACTGAATTTGGATGGTCTCTTAAAATTCCTTGGGGATGGGAAATTATTCGAGCCAGTAAGGATTCGCAATTTGTGTGGATTGGGAAAGAAATGCCATTCCAGTGGATCGGAATTGGATGGGAAGAAGGAAGTTTTGTGGATGACGAATTAAAAGCTGGCGATTATATTTGGTCCTGGCCTTCGTCACATTATGGGAATATCCAGTTTAATGATTATAAATTTGAAATGAAAAAATCGTTCTATAAAGATCATCAAGCCTGGCGAGCACAGGGTATTTGGGAAACGATTGATGCGAAAGAATCGAAAGGCGGCCCATTCCGTTCCTATGTTTTTTATAACGAAAATAATAATCGAACCTATCATTTGAATTATTTAATTCATCGACCCGGAAGTGATAAATCTATTTTTATGCGACAATTGGATCTGATTATCAAGACTTTTTCAATATCACAATCATGAGAATATTAATCACAGGAGCTTTTGGGCAATTGGGCTCTGCCGTTGCCAAACGGTTATCAAAGGATTCTAAAATCATTCGGACTGGACGATCTATTCCGCATGATGGTCAGGGTATAATTCTGGATGTTTTGAACCAGATACATTTCAAAGATGTCATTGATGCCACAGACCCGGATGTCGTTATTCATTTGGCTGCAATGACAGGTGTTGATGATTGTCAATTAAATCCGAAACTTGCAAAAGAGATCAACATTGCCGGTGTTCAACATCTATGTGATTCATTTAAAGGAAAGATCATACATTTGTCCACCGATTACGTTTTTGATGGCCAAAATGGCCCCTATTCGGAACTTGATACAGTTTGTCCGATATCTGTTTACGGTGAAACTAAACTGGCTGCTGAACGTATTCTCTTCAATCATGATCAAAATAACCTTATTATTCGCGGAAATGTGATTTATGGTGATTCATCCACTACAAATGCCAGTTTTTTAAACTGGGTGGTGAATTCCTTAAAAGATAGGCAAGAGATCCGGGTCGTGAATGATCAGTTCAATAATCCTACCTGGACAAAATCCATGGCGGATATTATATCACTGTGTATACAGAATGATTTATCCGGTATTGTTCACTGGGGCGATGCAGATTATTTAAATCGCTTTGATTTTGCAATAAAAATCGCAGAAAAATTTGAATTGGATTCAAAACTGATCAAACCAATCACCACTGCAGAATTAAACCAGCCGGCACCAAGGCCCTTGAAATCCGGTTTAAAATCCGATAAGTTGATTGAAGTCTTGAACGTAGTTCCACCATCAATTGACGATTGTCTGGATGCCATTATAGAGAAAAACGCAGAATGAAAACGCTTATCATATCGCCGACCTATAACGAATCAAAAAATATCGTAAGCCTCGTAGAACAGGTTTTAGGTCCTAATCCGAATTACCATTTACTTGTTGTTGATGATAATTCACCGGATGGAACGGGCACAATCGTTAAAGAATTACAACAAAAATACACCAACCTATTTATACAAGAACGCCCGGGAAAGGCGGGCCTGGGTACAGCCTATTTATTTGGATTCAAATGGGCTCTTGAAAATGGATATGAAGCCATTGTCCAAATGGATGCAGATTTGTCTCATGACCCCAAAGACGTTCCCAAACTTGTGAATGAGTTAAAAGAATATGATCTTATCATAGGTAGCCGTTATGTGGATGGCGTGAGTGTTGTTAATTGGCCTATCCGTCGCCTAATCTTAAGTTATGGCGCCAATATGTATTCCAGAACCGTTACAGGAATGCCAATCAATGATGGTACGGGCGGATTTAAAGCCTGGCGTGGAACATTATTAGAAAAAATCCAATTAGATAAAGTTAGATCCCAAGGATATTCTTTCCAGATAGAGATGAATTTTCGTGCCTGGCAGAAGAAGGCTCGTATTAAGGAAAAATCGATTATTTTTACGGATCGTACGATTGGTGAGTCCAAAATGTCAAAGGCTATCATGTATGAAGCAATTTGGATGGTTTGGCGACTTCGGATCTGGAAAATCTTCGGCTGGATCTAAAAACTGAATGAAAGCATCTATTTGCATTGTGAACCTGAATGCAAGGAAACATTTGGGTTCATGCCTTTCATCCCTAAAAGACACGCTCGGTGATATTCCATTTGAAACGATTGTGGTCGATAATCATTCCTGGGACGGCTCGAACCGCTATATCCAATCCAATTTCCCAGAAACAACACTAATTAAAAATAAACGAAATGAAGGTTATACCCGTGCCATGAACCAGGCTATGGGTTATGCAACTGGAGAGTATGTCATATTTTTGAATCCGGATGCGACCTGCGAGCCTGATGCCCTTAAAAAGTTGATTGATTTTATGGAAACAGATCCTTCCATCGGTATTTGTGGTCCGAAGGTTTTGAATGATGATGGAACATTCCAGAAATCATGCCGACGTGGAATTCCTCGTCCCCAAGCTGTATTCTCTTATTTTTTTGGATTCTCAAATAGGTATCCGAATAATAAAAATTTCACAGGTTACCATCTAAATCATTTGGATGAAAATGAAATCAATGAGGTGGAAGCTGTGTCCGGATCCTGTTCCATCATCCGAAAAGATGTTATCGAAGACATTGGACTTTTAGATGAACGATTTTTTGCATATCAAGAAGATTCTGATTATTGTTTCCGCGCCAAAGATAAAGGATGGAAGATTTATTATTATCCGGAATCCATTATTTATCATATTGGCGGTGCAGGTGGTGCAAGTTCATTTCCGTTTCGAGCCATTTTTGAATGGCACCGTTCCTACTATAGACTTTTCATTAAACATTTTTCCAAGGATTATTCACCAATTTTTAATCTAATTTATTTCTTGGTCATGTTTAGCAAATTGATTTTTACTGAAGGAAAATATTTACTAAATCAATAAATGGAAAATTTTGCTCAACTCGAATATATTATGCTTTTGCTCATCGGCAGCATTGTACTTGGTCTTGGTCTGGCTCAAATAAGTATCAAAATTGCACCCAAAGTTGGGCTTATGGATATTCCTGGCAGCGCCGACCATAAAAAGCATCAAAATCCAGTTCCGCTCACAGGAGGTGTCGTTTTAATGGATACGATGATTGTTATGATCCTGTTAACAAAAATGTGGGGTGACGCTCATATTTGGGCTATTTTTGTTTCAGGAATGATCATTGGTCTATTTGGACTAATGGATGATTATTTTCACCTTTCCGTCACAAAGAAATTGATTGGCCAGGTCTTTGGAATCACCATGCTGATATATCTCGGTGTTCAAGTTCAGTTTTTTAATTCACCGGAGTTTTTAATACAAATAGAAGAACCATGGGCATCATGGCTCAATATAATTTTTACTTTTCTTTGGTTATTGACTGTTACGAATTCGTTTAACTTTATTGATAGTAGTGATGGACTCGCAGTAGGCTTGAGTGGAGTTTCAGCCGGATTCTTTCTTTTGTTAGCACTTGTCACAGGCCAAACGTCTCTAATCTTCCTATGTACCGTAATATTGGGAATTTGTATTGCCCTTTATTTTTTCAATTCACAACCAGCAAGTCTTTTTCTGGGTGATTCAGGTGCTCAATATCTGGGGTTTTTGTTAGCATCAGTTGCAATTATTTATCAGCCGAAAATCGGGTCTCAGGCATCTTCCTGGTTTGTGCCAATCTTAATATTTGCAGTTCCTTTATTTGATATGATGCTAGTGGTATTTTCACGAATAAAAAGGCATAAGAAGATTCATAAGGCATCACGTGATCATACCTACCATCGACTGGCAGAACGGGGGATTCCCATCCATCATTCGGTTTTGATCATGCACGGTACATCACTCTTGTTAAGTATGGTAGGATTTTTATGTTTAAATTTACCAGTCTTGCTTGCAAATATTATCTTTGGTCTCATAGTTTTGCTTGGGTTAGGTGCTTTCACAATATTAGATCAGAATTATCAATAATGACTAAATTAAATTATAATGAATAACTATTATCTCGATTTTGAAAAACCTGTTAAAGATTTGGATAATCAGATTCTTGAATTGGAATCATCTAAAGATCTAAATCAAGTAGATATAAAAAAACTGAATCAGTTGAAGGCAAAACGAATCGTCGAGATAGAAAATATCTACTCGGGACTCTCACGATGGCAGCGTGTTCAATTGGCTCGCCATCCCAATAGACCCTATTCATTGGATTATATCAATTATTTCTCACCGGATTTCATTGAACTCCACGGTGATCGACATTTTATGGATGACCCTGCAGTGGTGGCAGGGTTGGGCCATTTTGGAGATCAAAAAATTGCATGGATCGGACAACAAAAAGGAAGAAATACTAAAGAAAATCTTTATCGGAATTTTGGCATGATGAACCCTGAAGGGTATCGAAAAGCACGACGCGTTATGAAACTTGCTGAAAAATTTGGACTCCCAGTAATCACATTTTTGGATACAATTGGTGCGTATCCCGGTATTGGTGCTGAAGAAAGGGGACAGGGAGAGGCTATTGCAAGAAATCTGTTGGAAATGTCAGGACTCCGCGTACCTATAATCAGTGTGGTCATAGGAGAAGGAGCCAGTGGCGGAGCATTAGGTATTGGAGTTTGCGACCGGATGCTCATGTTGGAAAACACATGGTATTCAGTGATCAGTCCAGAAGGATGTGCTTCCATTTTATTCCGGGATGCGAAAAGAGCTGAAGATGCTGCCGAAGCATTAAAACCTACACCAAATGATCTTGTAAAAATTGGAATCTGTAATCGGATTATTAATGAACCCAATGGAGGTGCCCATCGGGATTTCATTGCATCTGCCAACGAATTAAAAACAGCACTACAAGAAGAACTAAATCAATTAAGCACAATCAACCCTGATGATTTCCTGGATAACCGAATTGAGAGATATGATAAACTAGGTTATTTTCAAGAATCCATATGATTATATACAATCATCCGATCAAGGTCTACTATAAAGATATCGATCAAATGGGAATCGTTTATTATTCCCGCTATTTTGAATATTTTGAAGAGGCTAGAACAGAAATGTTATCTTCAATTGGTTTAGATTATAGCAATATCGAAGAGAATGGATCCATGCTTCCCGTTATTGAAGCTCATTGTGAGTATAAAAAGGGTGCAACGTTTAGTCAAGATTTAATTGTGAAGACATATATTCGTGAATTACCAAAAGTTAAAATAAAATTTGAATATAAAATTTGTCCGGCGGGTTCAGATGAAATTCTTTTAACTGGGTACACGGTCCATGCTTGCACAAATTTAAAAGGTAAACCCGTTAAAATGCCAAAGTACATACGAAAAACTCTTCAAGATAATTTGGATAACTTATGAAAAATATTTATTCAATATTAATAATTGGATTCATAATCTTTGGGTGTGCCAAAGATGGTCCCTTTGACTGGAATATGGATGTGCCTTTTCAGGA